>Ga0207426_1000687_pt1 | contig 40682 bp, 37 predicted proteins | sample AraplaMF_Cvi_mMS_FD_184265 | JGI IMG/M metagenome (GOLD analysis project Ga0207426, IMG submission 184265) | Arabidopsis root microbial communities from the University of North Carolina, USA - plate scrape MF_Cvi_mMS (SPAdes) (version 2) | ecosystem: Host-associated > Plants > Roots > Endosphere... | reverse complement strand
ATCGCGACGCAGATGGTGGTCGAGCGGCAATTGACGGAGCGCCAGCAGCCCGGCCGCCGCGAGATGGGCCGTGAGAAGTTTCTGGAGCGGGTCTGGCAGTGGAAGGCCGAGAGCGGCGACACCATCATCAACCAGCTCAAGCGGCTCGGCGCATCCTGCGACTGGTCGCGCGAGCGCTTCACCATGGACGAGGGCCTGTCCAAGGCCGTCATCAAGGTGTTCGTCGAGCTGCACCGCGACGGCTTGATCTACAAGGACAAGCGGCTGGTGAACTGGGACACCAAGCTGCTCACCGCAATATCCGATCTCGAAGTGCAGCAGACCGAGGTGAAGGGGCACCTCTGGTATCTGCGCTATCCGATCGAGGGCAAGACGTTCAACCCCGAGGATCCCTCGACCTTCATCGTGGTCGCCACGACGCGCCCCGAGACCATGCTGGGCGATACCGGCGTCGCCGTGCACCCCGAGGACGAGCGCTATCTCAAGCTGGTCGGCAAGAACGTCGTCCTGCCGCTGGTCGGCCGCAAGATCCAGATCGTCGCCGACGAGTACTCCGATCCCGAGAAGGGCTCGGGTGCGGTCAAGGTGACACCGGCGCACGACTTCAACGATTTCGAGGTCGGCAATCGCCATGGCCTTGCCCGCATCAGCGTGCTCGACAAGGAAGGCTGCCTCGACCTCGTCGACAACGAGGACTATCTGAAGGGCCTGCCGGAGGGCGCCTCGCAGTTTGCCGAGGAGTTCAACAAGGTCGACCGCTTCGTGGCGCGCAAGCGCATCGTGGAGCGGCTGGAATCGTTCGGATTTGTCGAGCGGATTGAGCCGCACACCCATATGGTGCCGCACGGCGATCGCTCCAACAGCGTGATCGAGCCCTATCTGACCGACCAGTGGTACGTCGACGCCAAGACGCTGGCGAAGCCCGCGATCGCCGCAGTGCGCTCGGGCGAAACCTCGTTCGTTCCGAAGAACTGGGAAAAGACCTATTTCGAATGGATGGAAAACATCCAGCCCTGGTGCATCTCGCGCCAGCTGTGGTGGGGCCATCAGATCCCGGCCTGGTATGGTCCTGACGGCAAGGTGTTCGTCGCCGAGACCGAGGAAGAGGCCGTCAGCCACGCGCTCGGCTATTACGTCGAGCAGGAAGTCATCACGGCCGAGCAGGGCCGTGAGATGGCGCTCGACCGCAACAAGCGCGAGGGCTTCATCACGCGCGACGAGGACGTGCTCGACACCTGGTTCTCCTCGGCGCTGTGGCCGTTCTCGACGCTCGGCTGGCCGGAAGATGCGCCGGAAGTGAAGCGCTACTATCCGACCAATGCGCTGGTGACCGGCTTCGACATCATCTTCTTCTGGGTCGCCCGCATGATGATGATGGGCCTCCACTTCATGAAGGAGGTGCCGTTCTCGACCATCTACATCCACGCGCTCGTCCGCGACGAGAAGGGCGCCAAGATGTCGAAGTCGAAGGGCAACGTCATCGATCCGCTCAACCTGATCGACGAATACGGCGCGGACGCGCTGCGCTTCACGCTGGCCGCGATGGCGGCGCAGGGGCGCGACATCAAGCTCGCCACCAGCCGCGTCGAAGGCTACCGCAATTTCGCGACCAAGCTGTGGAATGCCTCGCGCTTCGCCGAGATGAACCATTGCGCGGTGCCGGAAGGGTTCGAGCCGGCGAAGGTCAAGGAAACGCTCAACCGCTGGATCGCGCATGAGAGCGCCCACACCGCGCGCGAGGTGACCGAGGCGATCGAGGCCTATCGCTTCAACGACGCCGCGGGCGCGATCTACCGCTTCGTCTGGAACGTCTATTGCGACTGGTATGTCGAGCTCGCAAAGCCCGTGCTGCTCGGCCCCGACAGTCCGGCCAAGGACGAGACCCGCGCCATGGTCGCCTGGGCGCGCGACGAGATCCTGAAGCTGCTGCACCCCTTCATGCCCTTCATCACCGAGGAGCTGTGGGAGGTGACCGCCAAGCGCGACGGTCTGCTCGCACTGGCCGAGTGGCCGCTGAAGCCGGCGGCTCCGACGCCGGAGCAGCTTGCGATGCTGGCTGCGGCGGCAGGGCCGACCGATCCGCTGATCTCGCCTGCGCTGATCATGCCGATCTTCGACCATGCCGACTTCACCGATCCCAAGGCGGAAGCCGAGATCGGCTGGGTGATCGACCTCGTCACGCAGATCCGTTCGGTGCGTGCCGAGATGAACATCCCGCCGGCCACATTGACCGCACTGGTGCTCGCCGGCGCTTCGGCCGAGACCAGGGAGCGCGCGCCGCGCTGGACCGACGTCATCAAGCGCATGGCCCGGCTGTCGGACATCTCCTTCGCCGACCGCGCGCCTGACGGTGCCGTGCAACTGCTGGTCCGCGGTGAGGTCGCCGCGCTGCCGCTGAAGGGCGTCATCGACGTCGCAGCCGAACAGACGCGCCTCGACAAGGAGATCGCCAAGGCCGATGGCGACATCAAGCGCGCGGAGTCGAAGCTCGCCAACGAAAAGTTCGTCGCCAACGCGGCCGAGGAGGTCGTCGAGGAGGAGCGCGAGAAACGCGAGGCGGCGCTGGCCCGCAAGGCCAAGCTGCTCGAGGCGCTGGAGCGGCTGAAGCAGGCGACGTAAAGCGTTTTCGAGCGAAGTGGAAACCGTTTCGCGTGAAGAAAACGCGTCAAAACTAGAAACTAGAGCCCGTTCCATCGGAACGGGCTCTAGTTCTATTTCGGAAACGGCTTGCTCAGAAACTTCGAGCCCCTGACGCCATAGCGCCAGGGCAGTTCGACCGCCTTGGTGATGCCGATCCGGATGCCGGTGGCGATCTCGACGTCCTCGGTCCGCGCATGCAATACGAACGGCGCTTGGTCGAGGGGCAGGGTGTTGTGCGCGATGGTGATGCCGAGCGCCTCGGTCAGCTTGCCCGGGCCGGAGCACAGAGCGTGCGGATCGACAGCATGCCGGCGGCGGCGCATCGCGGCGAGGCCGTGCGTCGGCTCCAGCGCACGGATCAGCACGGCGGCGGCCGAGCCAGCCTTTTCGCAGACGAAGTTCACGCACCAGTGGATGCCGTAGGAACGGTAGACATAGACATAGCCGGGCGGGCCGAACATGATCTGGTTCCGTGGCGTCGGCCCGTTGTAGGAATGCGCCGCCGGCTCGGTATGATGATAGGCCTCGACCTCGACGATGATCCCACCGACGCCGTTGACCAGCATGGTCGCGCCGATCAGATCGGGGGCGACCTCGTGGACGCTGCGGTCGAAAAAGCCGCGCTTCAGGGCCTTGCCGAGCCGCGGTGTGGAAGTCTTCGATGCTGGAGCCATTCGAGGTGAGAATCGCCTGAGAATAGAGCAGGATATTGCCCATATCTGCCATGTTCCCTGAAGCGGCGCGAGCCGGGTTGCGGCAGGCAGGCAGACCGATTAGGTAGGACCTGAACAGACCGGACAGATCATGGTCGTTATTGTCGACACTATCTCGAACCCGTTGCGCCCGCGTCACCCTGAAAAGGTGAATCGCCCTGACTCCGCTTCGCCGCCGAAGCCGGACTGGATCCGCGTGCGCGCGCCCAACACCCGCGGCTATGCCGACACCCGCAACATCGTGCGCGCCAACGGCCTGCACACGGTGTGCGAGGAGGCGGGCTGCCCGAACATCGGCGAGTGCTGGGACAAGAAGCACGCGACCTTCATGATCATGGGTGACACCTGCACCCGCGCCTGCGCGTTCTGCAACGTCAAGACCGGCATGCCGAATGCGCTCGATGCGGCCGAACCGCAAAATGTTGCCGAGGCGGTCGCCAAGCTCGGCCTCGCCCACGTCGTCATCACCTCGGTCGACCGCGACGACCTCGCCGACGGCGGCGCCGAGCACTTCGCCCAGACCATCCGCGCGATCCGCGCCGCGTGCCCCTCGACCACGATCGAGATCCTCACGCCGGACTTCCTGCGCAAGGAAGGCGCGCTTGAGGTCGTCGTCGCGGCGCGGCCCGACGTCTTCAACCACAATCTCGAGACCGTGCCGTCGCGCTATTTGACGGTGCGGCCGGGCGCGCGATATTTCCACTCGATCCGGCTGCTGCAGCGGGTCAAGGAGCTCGATCCCACCATCTTCACCAAGTCCGGCATCATGGTCGGCCTCGGCGAGGAGCGCCACGAGGTGCAACAGGTGATGGACGACCTGCGCTCGGCCGACGTCGACTTCCTGACCATCGGGCAATATCTCCAGCCGACGCGCAAGCACCACGCCGTGATGCGCTACGTGCCGCCGGACGAATTCGCCTCGTATGAAAAGGTCGCCTACACCAAGGGCTTCCTGATGGTATCGGCGAGCCCGCTCACCCGTTCCTCGCACCATGCCGGCGAGGATTTTGCGAGACTGAAGGCCGCGCGGGCCGCGACCGCGCGCTGAACTGATATGCCCAAGTTTTCGAGCAAGCGCCGTGTCAATCACAGCGCATCCGAGATGTTTGATCTGGTCGCCGACGTCGAGCGCTACCCGGAATTCGTGCCGCTGTGCGGCGCGCTCAAGGTACGCCAGCGCATGCCGAAGCCTGACGGCACCGAGGTGCTGGTCGCCGATATGACGGTGTCGTTCAAGCTGGTCAGGGAATCCTTCACCAGCCGCGTCACGCTCGATCGCGCCAACCTGAAAATCCTGGTCGAATATCTGCAAGGTCCGTTCAGCAACCTCGAAAACCGCTGGACGTTCGAGCCCAAAGGTGAGGGCGTCTGTGACGTCGGCTTCTTCCTCGCCTACGAGTTCAAGAGCCGCATGCTGGCGATGCTGATGGGCTCGATGTTCGACGCGGCGTTCGCGAAATTCTCGACCGCGTTCGAGAAGCGGGCGGACGCAATCTACGGCCGGCCGAAGCTGGCATCGACGTAGGCTATCGTAACTCTCGTGTCCCGGAAGCGGAGCAGCGTGTAACACTGCTCCGCAGAGCCGGGACCCATGCCACAGAGTCCTCACTCGAGAAATGGGCCCCGGCTCTGCAGCGCACCGCTAAAGGAGCGCTGCGCTGCGTCCGGGGCACGAGACGATTCTTCAATCCACCGCCTTCACCACATCCGGCGGCTGCGAGGCGTAATACGCCGCGGCCGCTTCGATCTCCTGCGCCGTCATGGCGCGGGCGATGTTGCGCATCTGCTGGCTGATGTCGTTGCGGCGGTCGCCGGAGGCAAAGGCCTGGAGCTGGGTCTTCATGTAGACCTCGGACTGGCCCTCCAGCCACGGGCTGCCGGTCTTGTTGTCGAGGCTGCCATGGCAGGCGCCGCACGGCGCGATGCCGCGCAACGGCGCGCCATAGATCACGATGTTCGGCTTCGGCAGCTGCGGTGTCGGGTGATAGGCCGGCAGCCGCGGCAGATAGGCGTAGTAGTTCGCGAGATCGGCGACCTCCTGGTCCGTGAGGTTCACGGCGAACGGCGACATCACGGCGTTGGTGCGGGCGCCCGAACGGAAGTCGAGCAGCTGCTTGTAGATCACGGCGGCATATTGCCCGGCGAGGTTCGGCGAGTCCGCACGGCTGACGCCGGTCGGGCCGTGGCAGATCGCGCAGCGCTGCGCCAGCGTCGCGCCGCGGCCGATCGCCTCCTGGCTCGGACGCGCCAGTGTGTGCGAGGTCAGCACGACCTCGCTTAGACGCTTCGGCTGTTCGGGCACAGTCACCTGCGCCGAGCGCTGCGGGACGCCGGCAGCGCTGCAGATCGCGTCCCAGACGTTTGCGAACTGGACCCAGGGCTGCGCGAAAGGCAGCACGATGAAGCCGGCAATCGCCGTGACGATCAGGATCGCGGCGGTGATGCCGACGCCAAGCATGAAATGCCGGTTGCTGAAGGTGAAGAGATCGCGCGTGCTCATCACTGCGCTCCCACGTAAACGGCCGGCACCGACGTGCCGCCACCCAGCGCCAGGTTCAGGATCGGATAGCCGTAGTTGGTGAGCGTGAGAGCGATCATCAGCGCCACCCACAGCGCATGGGTGTTGAGCGCGACCGGGACCGTCCTGGGTTCGTGCACCGCGAGCGCAAAGCGATAGGGCCCGGCGTCGGCCTGGGGCGCGCGCATGCCGCGCGCGAGGATGACGATGAACATGATGCCCGAGGCCAGCAGGATGAAGCCGCCGATGGCTGAGAAGATCACCGACAGCGCCTGCGGCGCGATCGCGGGATCGCTGAAGTCGAAATAGGCCATGCGGCGCGGCATGCCGAGAATGCCGACCCAGTGCCACGGGAAGGTCGTCACGATCATGCCGATGAACCACAGCCAGAGCTGGGTGCGGATCAGCCGGACGTCGATCATCTCGCGGCCGGTGAGATGCGGCCACAGATCGTAGGCGATCGCGAAATACATGATCACGATGGCGCCGCCGAAGATCAGGTGGAAATGGCCCGTGATCCACTGCGTGTTGTGGATCGTCGCATCGAGCTGATAGCTCATGTTGATGAGGCCGCCGGCGCCACCGAAGCCGAGCATGACGAACGAGAACGCCAGCGCCAGCATCATCGGATTGTCCCAGGGCAGGGCCTTGACCCAGCCGAACACGCCGCGGCCGCCGCGCAGGCGCGCCGCGATCTCGACCGAGGCGCAGATCGTGAACACCGTCAGCAGCGTCGGCAGCGCCACCAGCGCGGTGAAGGCCGAATGGATGAACTTGAAGCCGGCGCCGACCATCGGATCGGCGAAGGTGTGGTGCATGCCGATCGGCATCGCCACCACCAGGAACAGGATGAAGGAAATCCGCGCCATGCTGTCGGAATAGACCCGGCCGCCGATCGCGCGCGGCACGATGGTGTAATAGGCGATGTAGGTCGGCATCAGCCAGAAATAGACGATGGCGTGCAGCGTCCAGGAAAAGAAGATGCGGGCAAGGCCGGCGTCGATGGTGTTCTCCAGCCCCGCCGCGACGGGGATGATCTGGAGCAACAGCTCGAGCGCGGCACCGACCGCGGTCCAGGCCCACAGATACGACCCCGCGACATTGGCGAACATCGCCAGCGGCACCGGCGCGCCCGGATTGGCCTTGCGCCAGACGCGCAGATTGACTGACATCAGCGCGACCCATATCCATGAGCCGACCACCACCAGCACGACGCCGAGATAGTAGAACACGTTGCCGATCAGCGGCGGATAGAACGTGTAAAGCACCGAGGCGCGGCCGAGCGCGATCGGGATCACCGCCATGATGCTGCCCGCGACGATCAGCCAGAAACCTGCCCAGGCCCAGCGTACGCCGACGAGGCGCTGCCCCAGCGCGGCCTCGCTGATGGCATAGCCGAAGGCCATCGCGACCAGCGTCGGGAAGACGTAGCCCATCACCGTGCCGTGGGCGGTCAGGGAGCGATAATAGAGCTCGGGGTTGGACAGCCAGGTGCCGATCGGGCTGCGGATGAACATCTGCCAGGCGCCGAGCGTGAGCGCGATGACGAACACGGCGAACGCCAGCCAGAAATGGGCGAGGATGAGCTTCCTATTGACCAACACAGCTCAGCCTCCCGCCGCCCTTCGCGCGATCAGCGAATTCGGTTTTGTCGATCACCTTGACCTTGCCCCACATGCCCTCGTGGCCGAACGAGCAGAACTCCTGGCAGGGCATCAGATAGTCACCGGTCTTCGTAAAGCGCATCAGCTGCTCGGAGATATAGCCCGGCACCAGCATGGTGTTGACGTTGGTGCCCTGGATCAGGATGCCGTGGACGACGTCGGCGCTGGTGGCGCGTAGGGTGATCGGCGTGTCCGCGGGCACCACGATGCAGGCCGGGGTGAAGGAATATTGCTGGCCGATCGCGCGGACGGTCACGCTGCCATTGGCTTCCAGCACGCTGCCGAGATTGCTCTCGACGAACTCGCCGGAGAGATGAATGCGCGAGGGATCGGTCGTCTCGACGCGCGGCTGCGGCATCGTCGCGCGATGAATGCCGGCGAATGCGGCCAGCAGGGCCATGCCGACGATGATCAGCACGGCGATGGTGGCCCAGCGCCGCTCGACGCGCGCGGCAACCTCGGCACTGGCGCTGCCGTGGGCATGCTCGGTGCTCATTGCAGCGATCCGCGCGGCATGAAGACGAACAGATAAAAGGCGAGCCACATCGCGACGACGCAGGCCGTGGCGATGCCGGCGACGACGATCGCGCCGGACGGCCCCGCGGCGACGACGTCCTCCACGGCCTGGTCGGCGGCGGCTGGGCTGGTCGGCGGATCGGAATTGAACATGAAGGACCTCAGGCAGATCTCAGTTCAGCGGCGCGGAGCGCAGCTCGTTGGCCTCGCGCGCCGAAACCGGCGAACCGCGATTGCCCCAGGCGGTGCGGATGTAGGAGACGACGGCGGCGACCTCGTTGTCGGAGAGCAGCCCCGCAAAGGGCGGCATCCCGTAAGGCATCGGGTTGCCCTTGGTGCCCGGCGGATAGCCGCCATTGAGCACCATGCGGATCGGATTGACCGCCGACTGCATTTCGATCGACTGGTTGTTGGCAAGCGGAGGCCAGTGCGGCGGCTTGCCTTCGCCTTGTGTGCCGTGACAGCTCGCGCAGTTCTTGTCGTAGACGGTCTTGCCGAGGCTGATCAGCAGGCTGCTTTCGGTGTTCGGCAGTGCCGTGCTTGCCGGCGGCGGCGACGAGCCTTCCGCGATGCCCTTGAGGTACACCGCCATGGCGCGCGTGTCCTCGTCGTTGAGATATTGCAGGCTGTTGTGCACGACCTCGGCCATCGGGCCGTAGACCACGCCGCGCATGGAGACGCCGGTCTGGAGCAGGTCGGTGATGTCCTTGATGCTCCAGTCGCCCAAGCCCGCCTCGCGGTTGGAGGTGAGCGAGGGCGCGTACCAGTTCTGCATCGGGATCAGGCCGCCTTTGAAAGCGTCCGATTGCGAGGTGCCGCCGAGCGCGTTGATCGGCGAATGGCACATGCCGCAATGACCGAGGCCCTCGACCAGATAGGCGCCGCGATTCCATTCCGCCGATTTCTTCGGATCGGGCTTGAACTCGCCCTCGCTGAAGAACAGCGTGCGCCAGCCGAGGATAAGCTGGCGATTGTCATAGGGGAAGCGCAGCTCGTGCGGCTTGTTCTTCTGGCTGACGGGCGAAATCGAGCGCAGATAAGCATAGATCGCATCGCTGTCGGCGCGCGTGACCTTGGTGTAGGACGCAAACGGCATCGCCGGATAGATCAGCCCGCCGTCGGGAAAACGGCCGCTGTGCATGGTCTTGTAGAAATCGTCCGCGCTCCACTTGCCGATGCCGGTATCCGCATCCGGCGTGATGTTGGAGGTGTAGAGCGTGCCGAACGGCGTCGGCATCGCGCGGCCGCCGGCGAACAGGCGGCCTTCGGGGGCGGTATGACACGCGGTGCAATCACCGGCGCGGGCGAGATATTCGCCGCGCGCGATCACGTCGCTGGTCTTGTCTTGAGGTTTGTCCTGCGCCTGTGCTGCCGTGGTGAGCGCGGCCAGCGCGATGAGAATGATCGACAGTTTCGAGCCCATCATCCGCCTCGTCAGTTGGGCTGGCTGCCGCAGCCGAAGGGCAAAGCGTAGGTGCCTTTCGGAACGGGAGCAGGATTGGCGGGTGCGGGCCGGGTCGCAAGCCACGCCGCGACCGCGGTAACGTCGGCCTCGGTCAGATGGCCGGCGACCAGCTGCATGCAGTCCGGCGATTTCGCCGTGCGCGTGCCGTAACGCCAGGCGCCGAGCTGGGCGCTGATATAAGGCGCGCGCAGGCCGAGCAGTCCTGGGATGCCGGGCTGCATGCCCGTCAGGCCGGGGCCATGGCAACTGACGCAGGCCGGAATGCCGCGACCGGCGTCGCCGCTGGTGGCGAGCGCTTCGCCCTGAGCGAGGACGTCCTTGCTGACCTCGCTCGGCGAGGGCTGCGGCAGCGGCGGATGCTCGCCGGCAAAGTATTCCGCCATCGCCTCGAGATACGGATCGGGCAGAAACTCCAGCAGATAGTTCATCGGCGGATATTTGCGCCGGCCGCTGCGGAAGGCGAGGAGCTGATTGTAGAGATAGCCGGCGGGCTTGCCGGCGAGCCGCGGGAAATAGACATCGCTGGTGCCTTCGCCCTTGTTGCCGTGACAGGGCGTGCAAGCTTCCACCCGCGCCGCCATCGTATCGGGCGGCTGGTTGGCCGTTTGTGCTGCCGCACACTCTATGGCAGCCAAGGTGGCAATGGCGATTGCCAGAGCAGTTAAGCGAGCGAACACGTGGTCGCCCTCCAGACAACAGGACCCGGTTGATTCCTGGCCGCAACGTAAAGCAGCATTATTGCGCCAATATTGTCCCGCGCAAGTTCGGACAGGGCCAATGACGTTTGGTCGCGGTTGCACATTTGTGATCCTGATCGGATTCGACAACAATTGCGTGCTTTTTGAAAAGCAGACATGACGCTGCGGCCTCGCGACGTGTTCGCCCGAGCTTTGTCATGCCGCCCTCGATTGTCAGAGGGCGCAGGGAAGGCCGGGTGCCGGCTGGCACCCACGGTCCACTGTGCGAAGATTGCGCTACAAGAGGCTGCACAGCGGCATACAGGTGAAGCCCAACATCCGGCCTTCCCTGCGCAGTGGGTTTACGGCTTATGCCGTGCTCTCCCCGGGGAGCGTTGCACTATTGCCCCCGTCGCCATGCGGATGATCGATGCGCGTGCCCGGTCGAGCCGACGCATCACCACAAGACTTGGCGCACAGACCCCGGGCGCCAGGACGACACGGTTTTACCGTACGCCGATCACACCGGTCGTGTGCGCGCTCGTCCTCGCTCACGGTTGCCCGCCCTGCGATGATCGTCGCGCCGGTGTGGCCTGCGTCCACCACGGCTCACCCCGCGTTCGTGACGATCGCGATACGCCCCTCTGACCAGGGGTGAGGTGGTGCACGAATACGCTAAAGCCGAATTTCGGTAAAGCGGAATATTTTCGCTTTTTGTGATTGACCTATTTGTTGGGTGTTTTGCCTGGCGTGCAACACAAAGTACGGTCGAGCCCGGGCGCGGCTTGACGACGCACACGATGCAATTCCTGTCGCGCACATGAGGGGCGCGGTAAGTGCAATCTTTGCAGAGATATCTCGGGGCCGACGGAACGCCCCTTTCCGGCAGCGGAACACGTACTTGGATGCAAGTCGCGAAATATTCAACTAGAATGCGTATCGGGCGTGAGGGCTTGCGAAGCGGGACCAGAACACATGGCACGCTCGAAGCAGTCCTGGAGCAATGAAGACCTGAGCTTGCCAAGGAAATTCGCGGGCACCAAGCTCATCGCGGCGACCGCAAAAGAACTTGGGCGGACAACGGGGACCGTGCTTGCAAAAGCGGTCGAGCACAGACTTCCCGCCGTCCATCGGATTGAACGCTCGGCATCATAGTCGGAGGACGGCGGCGCGCGGCTGAGTCGGGGCCGATCGCGCCCAGAATGGAAAGGTCGATGACCAAGCTTGGGCGGTGAACGCTTCGCGCAGCATCAGCTGGAGGGAGGGGCGCATGCGACATGCAGGTTCAATCGGGATCGCCGCGATTGCGACTTGGGCGGCATTGGAGACCCAAACCCGGGCGCAAACCGCAAGCGCCAGTCCGCCGGGTGAGACGTCGCAGCTTGTCCCGGCGGACCGGCGCGAGATCGCCGATCAGGAGCATCTCGCTTCGTGGACGGTGAACAAGATCAAGCCGCAGCCCTACATGAACGAGATTTATTGGCGGATGCCCGACGATACCCCGGCGTTCTTCCGAGATTCTCTCGTCCAGTTCGTGGCGCGGACGTATTACCTGACGCGCGACAATGCGGACGGCACGCGATCGCAAGCCTGGGCCGCCGGTGGTTGGGTGGCGTTCCGCTCAGGCTTGATCGGAGACGTGTTCGGCATGCACGCGGCCTATTACACCTCGCAGAAGCTGTTCGGTCCGCTCGACCAGGACGGCACGAAACTGCTCGCCCCCGGTCAGAATTCGATAGGCACGCTCGGACAGATCTACGGGCGCGCGCAATTCGGCGACCAGGAATTCCGCGGCGGCTACCAGCTGGTCGATACGCCGCTGATCAACCCGCAGGACAATCGCATGGTGCCCAATACCTTTGGCGGCATCACGCTGGATTCGCTTCCTGACAAGGATCGCAATTACGACTATGCGCTGGGTTATCTCTGGACGGTCAAGCAGCGCGACTCGAACGACTTCATCCCGATGTCGGATGCGCTGCTCGGAGCAGACGCCATCAATCACGGCGCGGCATTCGGCATGGTGAAGTGGCGGCCGGCGCCGGGACTGTCGACCGTGTTCATGGACTATCACATCCACGACTACGTCAATTCCGGCTTCGTGCAGGCCGAATACGATTTCCAGCGGCCAAAGGGCATCCCGAACTGGATCGTCGGCGCCAATTTCATCACGCAGCAAAGCGTTGGAGCGAACTTGCTGACGGGCAACGACTTCACGACCCATCAGGCCTCGGCCAAGGTGCAGATGGTCTATGCCGGATGGACGATGTTCGCGGCCGGATCTTTCACCGGAAACGACTCCAAGATCTATTCGCCGTTCGGCACCAAGCCGAACTACACCGACATGCAGCAAATCTCGTTCGACAATGCGGGTGAGAAGGCGCTCGGCGGCAGCGTCGCTTACGACTTCGGTTATGCAATGGGGCTGCCCGGGGTCTCGGCCGGCGCGTGGTACACGCGCGGCTGGGACGCAATCAACCCGGCAACTCAACTCGCGATTCCCAACCGCAATGAACTCGATGTGTGGATTCAATATCGTCCGACCGAGGGACCACTCAAGGGGTTCCGATTGAAGACGCAGTATTCGAGTCTCTGGCAGCAAGGCAATGTGCGCGATCCCCAAACCGAGTTTCGTTTCATCGTCGATTACACCGTGCTGTTCCGTCCCCCGATGAATTAACCAGGACGCTTTGATTCCCTGCTTTTGCGGAACCGCGACGCCTTCAATGCATCGGGAAGGGATCGTTTCGCGCCGCGGCGAGTTCTCTCCGGATTGTCCGGGTTGGAGATCTCATGACCATCAATTTCGACACGCTAAAAGCGTCGCTCGTCCTCTATGGGTTGAACGCGATCTACGCGATCCTGCTGCTGGCCGTGGGCTGGTACCTGTCCGGCGCCATGCAGCGCCTCGTCACCCGCGTGCTCAGCGTCGGGCATCGCGTCGATCCGCTGGTGACCTTGTACATCTCCAGCGTTACACGCTACGGCGTGCTGGCCGTGGTCGGCATCGCGGTGCTGCAGCTGTTCGGCATCCAGACCGCGAGCCTCGTCGCCGTGCTGGGTGCGACGTCTCTCGCCATCGGCCTGGCGTTGCAGGGTACGCTGTCCAATCTCGCCGCCGGGGTGATGCTGCTGCTGTTCCGGCCCTTCCATATCGGCGACAATGTCGAGGTCGGCGGCAAGGCCGGAAAGGTGAAGTCGCTGTCTCTGTTCATGACCGAACTGGTCGCAGGCGACAACACGCAGATCCTGTTGCCGAACGGGCAGGTGTGGGGCGCGGCCATCATCAACCGCAGCGCCTATCCCGGCACGGGTGAGGTCAAGGTGACGTTTCCGGTCCGGGCGGGCGCAGCCAATGCGCTCGCCGATCAGATCCTGAAGGAGCTGCGGGACGATCCGCGCGTGAACGAGCAGGCTGCTCCCTCGGTCAACGTATCGAAGGTGATCACCGCCGATCCCGCGGCGCCCGTGGTCGAACTGACGGTGAGCGCGAAGGTGCAGCCGGCGGATGCCGATGCGGTCAAGCAGCGCGTGCTCGATCATGCGAGCGCGCTGCTCGCGGCGGCGTAAAACGTCTCTCAGCCTCTTGGCGACCTCGGCGTCCTGCGCTTCACGGCATGCCGTCGCGGCGAGCGGGTGACGCGGGGACGCAATCGCGTCGCCGCAGCGGCGCGCGGCTTGGGCTGGGCCTTAGGGCCGCGCGCGAGATCCATCAGCATCCGCAGCGCCTCGACCACCGAGCGCTGGCGCACGGCGGTGCGGCCGATCGCGCCGAACCGATGCTCGCGGTGGACGATGCGGCCGTCGCGGGCGGCCACCGCAAAATGCACGAGGCCGACCGGCTTGCCCGGCGTGGCGCCGCCGGGGCCGGCGATGCCGGTGATGGCGACGGCGAGATCGACGCCGGCACGTTCCAGCGCGCCGACTGCCATCGCGGTTGCGGTCTCCTTGCTGACGGCGCCGAAATTGGTGAGCGTCGAGGCCTCGACGCCGAGCATCGCGCGCTTGGCATCGTTGGAATAGGTCACGAAGCCGCGGTCGATCACGTCAGAGGAGCCGGGGATGTCGGTCAGAGCGCCGGCGACGAGGCCGCCGGTGCAGGACTCCGCAGTCGCGATCGTCAGCTTGCGCATCCGGCAGAGGTCGAGCAGCGAGCGGGAGAGGGCGCGTGCGTCGCTGCCGGCCATGACCTAGACGCTCCAGGGAAGACGGATGGTGGCGCTCGCGGTGGCCGCGATGCCTTCCTCACGGCCGGTGAAGCCGAGCCGCTCGCTGGTGGTCGCCTTCACGGCGACGCGCGAGATGTCGACACCCGAGATCTCGGCGATGCACGCGCGCATGGCGTCGCGCAACGGGCCGATCTTGGGACGCTCGCAGATCATGGTGACCTCGAGATTGGCGACGCGGCCGCCGCGCGCCGTGACGCGCTCGATCGCGTATTTCAGAAACTGGTCGGAGGAGGCGCCCTTCCATTTCGCATCGCTCGGCGGGAAATGCGAGCCGATGTCGCCGTCGGCCAGTGCGCCGAGGATGGCGTCGACCAGCGCATGCAGGCCGACATCGCCGTCGGAATGGGCGAGAAAGCCCTTCGTGTGCGGCACGCGGACGCCGCAGAGCATGAGGTGATCGCCTTCGCCGAAGGCGTGCACATCGTAGCCCGTACCGGTCCTGATGTCGCCGAGCAGGCTGGCCAGGCGCGCTTCCTCGCGTACGAAATCCTCGGGAGTGGTGAGCTTCATATTGGCAACATCGCCTTCAAAGGTTGCAACCGTCAATCCCGCCCATTCGGCAATCGCGGCATCGTCGGTGAAATCGCTGCGTCCGTCCTTTGCCGCGCGACGATGCGCCTCGAGGATGACGTCGAAACGAAAGGATTGCGGCGTCTGCGCGATTCGGAGCCGCGCCCGGTCCGGCGTGTCCTCGACGTCGCCGCCGGCGCTCGTGACCTTGATGGTGTCGGTGACGGGAACGACGGGGATCGCAGCACCGGTGCGGCTCGCCGCCTCGATCGCGCGCGAGATCACGCCTGACGAGACGAAGGGCCGCGCGGCGTCGTGGATCAGGACGATGTCGGGCTTGTGCTTTGCCAGTGCTTCGAGGCCGGCGAGCACGGAGGCCTGACGGGTGGCGCCGCCGCTGGTCGGCGGCTCGTGCTTCAGGCCTGCGACCGCGGCCGTGAACATGGCGCTGTCATCGGGGTTCACCACCGGCTGCACCGCGAACACATCCGGATGGAGGCTAAAGGCTTCCATGGCGCGATAGATCACGGGCACGCCGCCGATCTCTCGATATTGCTTGGGACCGCCGGCGCCGGCGCGCAGGCCACGTCCGGCCGCGACGAGGACGACTGCGGTGCGCTCTGATTTCGCCATAGGACTCAAATACTCAGCTGCTGATGATGGAGTCGGGGAGGGTGCAAATTGTTGGAATGCCTCTAGCACGGCAGGCCCGCAAAAAAAGGGGGTTTCCCCGGATTGTGGGAAACAGCATTTTGCTGCACTGCACTTGAAAGATTTGCAGAACTGTCTAAACTGTAGGCATGACGCTTGACTGCACAAGAATTGTGCGCAAGATAGGCCATGGCAGCGCGATGAGGCTCTGCCAACTTAACGAGACCCCTGTGACCGGCTCGGCAGTATCAGGCACTAAGCCGTTGAAAATAGGCGATATCGACGTCGCCACCCCGGTTTTCCTGGCGCCAATGTCGGGCGTGACCGACTCGCCCGTCCGCAAGCTGGCCGCCGAGCTCGGGGCAGGCCTCGCCGTCTCCGAGATGACCGCCAGCGATGAGCTCGCCAACGGCCACCGGATGTCCCGGTTGCGCTGCGAAGCGACCGGAATCGGCCCGCACGTGGTTCAGCTCGCCGGCTGCGAGACCCATTGGATGGCCGAAGGCGCCCGGATCGCGGAAGCCGAGGGCGCCGACATCATCGATATCAACATGGGCTGCCCGGCCCGGCACGTCACTGGCGGCCAGTCTGGCTCCGCCCTGATGCGAGACCTCGACCATGCCGTCAGCCTGATCGAGGCGACCATCGCCGCGGTGAAGGTGCCGGTGACGCTGAAGATGCGGCTCGGCTGGGACGACCGCAGCCGCAACGCTCCCGAACTGGCGCGCCGCGCGGAAGCCGCCGGCATCCAGCTCGTCACCGTGCATGGCCGCACCCGCTGCCAGTTCTACAAGGGCGAAGCCGATTGGGATGCGATCCGCGCAGTGCGCGAGGCCATCTCCCTTCCGCTCGTCGTCAACGGTGACATCACCACTTACGAGAAGGCGCTCGCGGCGCTCGAGGCCTCCGGCGCCGATGCCGTCATGATCGGCCGCGGCGCCAACGGTCAGCCCTGGCTGCCCGGCGAGATCGGCCGCCGCCTCAACGGCGGGCCGGCGGAAGCCACGCCCTCGCTTGCGACGCAGCTGCATTATGTCCGTACGCTCTATGAGGGCGTCTGCGCGCTGTACGGCCTGCGCGTCGGCTTGAAGCACGCGCGAAAACATCTCGGCTGGGCGCTCGACGTCGCCGCCGGGACGAGCGGCGCGCCGGTCGAGAAGCTGAAGGGCTGGCGCCAGACAATCCTGACATCCGAGGATCCGGGCGCCGTTCACCGATCGCTGCAGGATGCCTTCGACGATTTCGCATGGAGCGCTGCCGCATGAGCTCAGCTGCTGACCATCGCCGCCCGCTTCTGTCCGAAAGCGACGCGATCCTGGATGCCTTGCCCAATCCCGTGCTGATGATCGGGCCGGACGGCAAGATCGTCGCCGCCAACATCGCGACCGAAGCCTTCTTCGACATCTCGACGCAGTTCCTGAAGCGGCAGTCGCTGAAAGAGCTGGTGCCGTTCGGTAGCCCCTTGCTGGCGCTGATCGACCAGGTGCGTTCGTCGAATTCGCCGGTCAACGAATACAAGGTCGATCTCGGCACGCCGCGCATGGGCGGCGATCGTCAGGTCGACCTCCATGTCGCCCCGCTCACCGAGCGGCCCGGCCATATCGTCGTGATGCTGCAGGAGCGCTCCATCGCCGACAAGATGGACCGCCAGCTCACCCATCGCAGCGCCGCACGCTCGGTGATCGCGCTGGCCGCCATGCTGGCGCACGAGATCAAGAACCCGCTGTCGGGCATCCGCGGCGCGGCGCAGCTGCTGGAGCAGCAGGCCTCATCCGAGGATCGCATACTGACGCGGCTGATCTGCGACGAGGCCGACCGCATCGTGACGCTGGTCGACCGCATGGAGGTGTTCGGCGACGAGCGTCCCGTGGTGCGCGGCCCCGTCAACATCCATTCCGTGCTCGACCACGTGAAGCGGCTTGCGCAGTCGGGCTTTGCCCGCAACATCCGCTTCATCGAGGATTACGATCCCTCGCTGCCGCCGGTGCTGGCCAACCAGGACCAGTTGATCCAGGTGTTCCTCAATCTCGTGAAGAACGCCGCCGAAGCGCTGATCGACGTCCCCGACGCCGAGATCCAGCTCACCACCGCATTCCGCCCCGGCGTCCGCCTGTCAGTCCCCGGTCAAAAATCCCGCGTATCCCTGCCGCTGGAATTCTGCGTGAGAGACAACGGACCAGGCGTGCCGGACGATCTTCTGCCCAACCTGTTCGATCCCTTCGTGACCACCAAGCAGACCGGCTCAGGCCTCGGTCTGGCGCTGGTTGCCAAGATTGTCGGCGATCACGGGGGCATCATCGAATGCGAGTCTCAGCCGCGCAAGACCACCTTCCGCGTGCTGATGCCGATGTATTCCACATCGGCGAAACATGCCGATCACAGCAGTCACGACGGCTCTGCCGGGAAGTCGTCGCCTGCGTCACAGGGGGCAAGATGAGGATTAACAATGCCCGCAGGTAGCATTCTCGTTGCTGATGACGACACCGCCATCCGCACAGTTCTCAATCAGGCGCTTTCCCGGGCCGGCTACGAGGTCAGGCTCACCGGCAACGCCGCAACGCTGTGGCGCTGGGTCAGCCAGGGGGAGGGCGATCTCGTCATCACCGACGTGGTGATGCCCGACGAGAACGCGTTCGACCTGCTGCCGCGGATCAAGAAGATGCGGCCCAATCTGCCCGTCATCGTCATGAGCGCGCAGAACACCTTCATGACGGCGATCCGCGCGTCCGAACGCGGCGCGTATGAATATCTGCCAAAGCCCTTCGACCTGAAGGAACTCATCGCCATCGTCGGCCGTGCGCTGGCCGAGCCCAAGGAGCGGGTCTCGACGCCGGACGAGGACGCCGAGATGGAAGCGATCCCGCTGGTCGGCCGGTCGCCGGCGATGCAGGAAATCTACCGCGTGCTCGCACGCTTGATGCAGACCGACCTCACCGTGATGATCACGGGCGAGTCCGGCACCGGCAAAGAGCTGGTGGCGCGCGCGCTCCATGATTACGGCAAGCGCCGCAACGGCCCGTTCGTCGCGGTCAACATGGCGGCGATCCCGCGCGACCTGATAGAGTCCGAGCTGTTCGGCCACGAGCGCGGCGCCTTCACCGGTGCCAACACCCGCGCCTCCGGCCGGTTCGAGCAGGCCGAGGGCGGCACGCTGTTCCTCGACGAAATCGGCGACATGCCGATGGAGGCGCAGACCCGATTGCTGCGCGTGCTGCAGCAAGGCGAATACACCACCGTCGGCGGCCGCACCCCGATCAAGACCGACGTCCGCATCGTCGCGGCCTCGAACAAGGATCTGCGCGTGCTGATCCAGCAGGGCCTGTTCCGCGAGGATCTGTTCTTCCGCCTCAACGTCGTGCCGCTGCGGCTGCCGCCGTTGCGCGAACGCATCGAGGATCTGCCCGACCTGGTCCGGCACTTCTTCACGCTCGCCGAAAAGGACGGCCTGCCGCCGAAGAAGCTCGACGCGCTGGCGCTGGAGCGGATGAAGCAGCACCGCTGGCCCGGCAACGTGCGCGAACTCGAGAACCTGGCCCGCCGTCTTGCCGCGCTTTATCCGCAGGATGTCATCACGGCCTCCGTCATCGACGGCGAGCTGGCGCCGCCGACGGTCAGCCCGGGTGCTGCGGTCCAGCAGGGCGTGGACAATCTCGGCGGTGCCGTCGAGGCCTATCTGTCCTCGCACTTCCAGGGCTTCCCGAACGGCGTGCCGCCGCCGGGCCTCTATCACCGCATCCTCAAGGAGATCGAGGTCCCGCTGCTGACGGCCGCGCTCGCTGCCACCCGCGGCAACCAGATCCGCGCAGCCGACCTGCTCGGCCTCAACCGCAACACGCTGCGGAAGAAGATCCGGGATCTGGATATCCAGGTGTACAGGAGCGGGGGCTAACGCCTTCCCAAGCGACCGGTGGCTCAGCTCCCCCTACCAAGCGGAGCTGAGCCTGTCCGGATCGCGCTGGCCTTTGTGGTCCGCGCGATGGGCAGAAGTCCGAATCAGGCCGAAACGTTCCGCCGGAACATTCGATTTTGTCGGGGTATGGCGCCTCGCTGCTTGGCTGCCGAATTATCTCACCAGTCTAGCCGATTGAGGCAGGACGCGCGCCGCGTCCGCCGCCGGCTCCATGCCGATGCCGTTGACCAGGAGGTCCGCGGCCACGATCAGCAGCAGCACGGCAGACACCATCATTGCGAGGAAGACCCTGTCCATGAGGGTCAAGCCGCGAGGGCGGAAAACCGTTCCCGCAAGCTTGACCTGTCAAAAGGTTAGCCTGTGGATGCGGTCGTCAGTCGCGGGACTGGCGCCGCGGAATTGTCGCAATTCGGCAACAATGTGGTACGAATACATCAGTATCCGCCCGCGGCGGACCCGTTTTTTCAGCAGCACCATTGCCGGAATGACCAGCGCAGATACCTCGGCCGCACACTTTGACACGGCCCCAGCGGAAGAGCCCCGGCGCTGGTCGGTGCGACGCTGGATGGCGCCCTTTGCCGTGGCGCTGGCGCTGCTGTCGGCCTTCCTGACCTTCGTCGTCCTGACCGGTCTTACCAAGATCGAGCCGACGCCGGAGATCGTCCGCTCGTTCTACCTGATCAATGCGGGCACGATCCTGCTGCTGGTCGGCATCATCATCCGCGAACTCTGGCAGATGATCCTGGCGCGGCGCCGGGGCAGGGCGGCGGCCCGCCTCCATGTCCAGATCGTCAGCCTGTTCTCGATCGTGGCCGTGCTGCCGGCGGTGCTGGTCGCCGTCGTCGCCAACGTCACCATCGAGCGCGGCCTCGACCGGCTGTTCTCCGGGCCGACCAAGGAGGTCATCCAGAATTCGCTGACCATCGCGCGCGCCTACATGCAGGACCACGCGCAGCTGATCCGTGGCGACATCCTCGGCATGGCCAACGACATCGCCCATGCCCGGCCGCTCTACGATCAGGACCGCCGCTCGTTCCGCGAACTGCTGAGCGCCAGCGCCAGCTCCCGCAACCTGCCGGGCGCGATGATCATCGACAAGAACACCAACATCCTGGAATCCGCCGACACCGGGATGCGGCTGGCCTATTCGCCGCCGGCGCCGGACTTCCTCAGCAACGTCAACGAAACCGAGCCCGAGATCGCGGTACTGCCGGACGCGAGCTTCGTCGCCGCCGTGATCCGCCTGCGCGCCTTCAACGACACCTTCCTGTACGTCGCGCGGCCGCTCGATCCGAACGTCGTCAACCAGCTCAAGCAGACCGAAGTCAGCGTCGCCGAATACTCCCAGATCGAGTCGCGCCGGCTCGGCATCCAGGTCGCTTTCGCGCTGATGTTCGCGGTGATCGCGCTGACCATCCTGATGGCCTCGGTGCTGATCGGCCTCAACTTCGCCAACTCGCTGGTGTCGCCGATCCGGCGGCTGATGAACGCGGCCCATACGGTCTCGACCGGCGACCTCAACGTGAAGGTGCCGGTGCACCAGTCCGAAGGCGACCTTGCCCAGCTCGGCGAGACCTTCAACAAGATGACGCAGGAATTGCGCAGCCAGCGAGACGAGCTCGTCAACGCCAGCGACCTCATCGACAGCCGCCGCCGCTTCATCGAGGCCGTGCTGTCGTCCGCGAGCGCCGGCATCATCGGCGTCGATGCGTCCAACAGCGTCGGCATCCTCAACCGCTCCGCGGAGAAGCTGATCGGGCATTCCGAGGCGGAGACGCTCGGGCATCCGCTCTCCGACGTGCTGCCCGAGCTGGACGAGATGATGAAGACGGCGCGGGAAGGGACCCAGCGCCTGGTGCAGGGCCAGATCACCATCACGCGCGACGGCGCCGAGCGTAATCTGTCGGTCCGCGTCAGCGCCGAGAAGAACCAGCCGCATGACAGCTACATCGTCACGCTCGACGACATCACCGAGCTGGTCTCGGCGCAGCGCACCTCGGCCTGGGGCGACGTCGCGCGCCGCATCGCGCACGAGATCAAGAACCCGCTGACGCCGATCCAGCTGTCGGCCGAGCGCATCCGACGCAAGTTCGGCAAGGACATCACCGAGACCAAGGACAAGCAGATCTTCGACCAGTGCACCGACACCATCGTGCGCCAGGTCGACGATATCCGCCGCATGGTCGACGAGTTCTCGCGCTTCGCGCGGATGCCGAAGCCGGTGATGGAGGGCGAAGACGTCGCCGATACCGTGCGGCAAGCGGTGTTCCTGATGAAGGTCGCCCATCCCGAGATCGAGATCGAGGCCGAGTTCAGGGAAGACCCGCTGCGCGCCCAGTTCGACCGGCGCCTGATCTCCCAGGCGGTCACCAACATCGTCAAGAACGCCACCGAGGCGATCGAGCAGGTCCCGCCTGAGGAGCTCGGCAAGGACGGCGGCAAAGGCCGCATCGACGTCGTGGTCTCGCGCGAGGGCGAGGACGTGCTGATCGACGTCATCGACAACGGCATCGGCCTGCCCAAGGTGGCGCGCTCGCGGCTGCTCGAGCCCTACGTCACGACCCGCGCCAAGGGCACGGGCCTTGGCCTTGCGATCGTCGGCCGCGTGCTGGAAGACCATGGCGGCCGGATCGAGCTGAAGGACGCCTCCGACTTCCGCGCGGGCCAGCGCGGCGCCTGGATGCGGATGCGCTTTGCGATCTCGGGGCAACCCGCGAAGTCCGAAGGGGCCGAAACGGTACCGGTTACCCGGGACATCGTGAAGGAAACGACCAAGGACGCCGTGACCGAACCGGCGAAGGACGTGGCCGTGGCACCGGCGGGTGCCCCGGTCAAGGAGACGGCGCAGGAAACAAAAGAGCCGGCGGCCGAAACCAAAGAGCCGGCTGAAAAGACCAATGATTCAACGAAAATCGAAGCCTCAACAGGCAGCTGACAAGACAGGCGCGACCCATGGCAAGTGAAATTCTGATTGTCGATGACGAGGCCGATATTCGGGACCTCGTCGCGGGCATTCTCGAAGACGAGGGCTTTGTCACGCGGACCGCGCGCGACAGCGACTCCGCACTGGCCGAGATTGCCAATCGCAGGCCGCATCTGGTGTTTCTCGACATCTGGCTGCAGGGCTCCAAGCTCGACGGCCTGCAATTGCTCGAGCAGGTCAAGAAGGACAATTCCGACCTCCCGGTCGTGATGATCTCGGGCCACGGCAACATCGAGACCGCGGTCGCCGCGATCAAGCGCGGCGCCTATGACTTCATCGAGAAGCCGTTCAAGGCCGACCGCCTGATCCTGGTTGCCAACCGCGCGCTGGAGAACTCGCGGCTCAAGCGCGAGGTCAAGGAGCTGAAGCAACTCGCGCCGAGCGCCAGCCAGCTGGTCGGCCGTTCGCCCAGCATGAACCAGCTGCGCCAGACCATCGAGCGCGCGGCCAAGGCCAACAGCCGCATCCTGATCGTCGGTCCCGCCGGTGCCGGCAAGGAGCTGACGGCGCGTACGCTGCATACGGCCTCGGGCCGCGCGGATGGTCCCTTCGTCGTCATCAATGCCGCCGCGATCACGCCGGAGCGGATGGAGCACGAGCTGTTCGGCATCGAGCAGTCCAACGGCGAGCAGCCGCGCAAGCCGGGCGCGCTCGAAGAGGCCCATGGCGGCACGCTGTTCATCGACGAGATCGCGGACATGCCGCGCGAAACCCAGAACAAGATCCTGCGCGTGCTGGTCGAGCAGTCGTTCCAACGCGTCGGCGGCACCGCGAAGGTGCAGGTCGACGTCCGCATCATCTCCTCGACCGCGCGCAATCTCGAAGAGGAGATCGCGGCCGGCCATTTCCGTGAGGATCTCTATCATCGCCTCTCGGTGGTGCCGATCCGCGTGCCCGCGCTGTCGGAGCGCCGCGAGGACATTCCGGAACTGATCGACTATTTCATGGAGCAGATCTCGGCCGGCAGCGGCCTGCCGAAACGGCAGATCGGTCAGGACGCGATGGCGGTGCTGCAATCGCATGTCTGGCCCGGCAACGTGCGCCAGCTCCGGAACAACGTTGAGAGAGTCATGATTCTCGCTGCCGGTGGGCCGGAGGTAATCATCACCGCCGACATGCTACCGCAGGACGTCGGCTCGATGGTGCCGGCGATGCCGACCAGCAACAATGGCGAGCACATCATGGGGCTGCCGTTGCGGGAGGCACGCGAAGTGTTCGAGCGCGACTATTTGATTGCTCAGATCAGCCGTTTTTCAGGAAATATTTCTCGGACGGCCGAATTCGTTGGCATGGAACGCTCGGCGCTGCACCGAAAGTTGAAGGCACTCGGCGTCGGCTAAGCCACGACGTTGCGGCTTGGCTTCAGGGATAAGCGAGGAAAATCATCGATTTCCGTAGTTTTTCGGAGAAAACGGACGGACGCTGCCGCGTCAAGCGGCTTGCCTAATAAGCCGTCCTGTCCTCTAATCGAACCGCTGTTCCTCCGAGGGGGATCTCATGAGGAGCGGCAACCGGTTGAGACCCCATATTTTGAAAACAGGGGCGCACCCGGCGCAATAAAAAGAAACTCAAAGCGAGAAAAAAACAATGGCGGCAGACCGCGCACAAAACCTGCAGGACACCTTCCTTAATCACGTTCGCAAAACCAAGACGCCACTGACGATCTTTCTGGTCAACGGAGTGAAGCTCCAGGGCATCGTGACCTGGTTCGACAATTTCTGTCTGCTGCTTCGGCGCGACGGTCACTCGCAGCTCGTCTACAAGCACGCGATCTCGACCATCATGCCGGGCGCACCGATCCAGTTGTTCGAAGGCGGCGAGGACCAGCCGGCTTGAGAGTGATCTGATTGGACCCCCGGAATTTCGACGGGGATGCCGACCGTTCACGGCCGGCAGGGGCGAAGCAAACGGGGCGGGTGCTTGTCATCGGCCCCTATTTGCGTGCGCGTGCGGTAAGTGCCGACACGCCATCGGAAAGCTATGTCCAGCGTGACGCCGAGGCCCGGCTCGAGGAAGCCGCGGGCCTCGCGCGCGCGATCGATCTCGTCATTACCGACGCCATCATCGCGCCGATCAACCAGATCCGGCCTGCGACCTATATCGGCAAGGGCAAGGTCGAGGAGATCGCGGCGCTCGCCAAGAGCCTCGACGTCGAACTCGTGGTGATGGATTGCGCGTTGGCGCCGATCCAGCAGCGCAATCTCGAAAAGGAATTGCACGCCAAGGTGCTCGACCGCACCGGCCTCATCCTGGAGATCTTCGGCCGCCGCGCCAAGACCAAGGAAGGCTCGCTGCAGGTCGAGCTGGCGCATCTCAACTATCAGCGCTCGCGCCTGGTGCGGTCATGGACCCATCTCGAACGCCAGCGCGGCGGTTTCGGATTCATGGGCGGCCCCGGCGAGACGCAGATCGAAGCCGACCGCCGCCTGATCCAGGAACGCATCTCGAAGCTCGAGAGCGAATTGAAGAAGGTGCAGGCGACGCGACGGCTGCATCGTGCCGGCCGCCAGCGCGTGCCGTATCGCGTCGTCGCGCTGGTCGGCTACACCAATGCCGGCAAGTCGACGCTGTTCAACCGCCTGACGCGCGCCGACGTGCAGGCCGCCGACATGCTGTTCGCCACGCTCGATCCGACCCTGCGCGCGCTGACGCTGCCGCATGGCGGCAAGGCGATGCTGTCCGACACGGTCGGCTTCATCTCCAATTTGCCGACCCAGCTCGTCGCCGCCTTCCGCGCCACGCTCGAAGAGGTGCTGGAAGCCGACGTCATCCTGCATGTGCGCGACATCTCGCACGAGGATGCCGAGGCGCAGCAGAGCGACGTCGACGCCGTGCTGCGCCAGCTCGGCATCAACCCCGATGACTCCGGCCGCATCATCGAAGTCTGGAACAAGATCGACCGCTACGATTCAGAGCAACGCGAAGAGCTGTTGAACATCGCCGCACGCAGGCCGGAGGATCATCCGGCCATGCTGGTCTCGGCCGTGTCGGGCGAGGGGATCGACGCACTGCTCGCCGCGATCGAGGAGCGCCTCGCCGCAAAGCGCACCACGCTCGATCTCTCGATCGATGCCGCAGACGGCGCCGGCATCTCGTGGCTGCATCGGAATTCCGAGGTGCTCGTCAAGGAGCTGCACGATGGCCGCTTCGACATGACCGTGCGGGTCGACGAGACCAAGCGGGACATCGTGGTGTCCAGGTTTGATGCAGTGCCGCACGCCGCGCAGTAGAGACCGGCAAACCACTTCCGGCACAATCCGTACGCACGACGTTTTTCCTTCTTGACGGCGCGCTCTTGAAGCTGGCCGCCTGCGGCATATTGCGCACCCCTGGGTTGTTATTTTCGCGGTACAACAAACCTACAATTATAGATTGCTATTGCTGCGCGGCGCTGAAATTTGAACGCGCTTTGACCTAATTCGATTACCAGCAAAATCATTTGGAGAGGGGTCATGCCGACCAATCAACCATCCATCGTCGCCATCGCTCAGGCCGAATACAACGAATACAATGGCATTGACGAAGGCAAACAACCGCTGCGAGGGCGAATTGCCGATTACTACGAAGCGGGCGGGGGAAGCCGGGATCTCAATCCGACCCTCGACGAAAACGCCTGGTCGGCGGCATTCATCTCGTTTTGCGTCAAGCAATCCGGTGCAACCTCAAGTGAGTTCAGGTTCAATCTGAGCCATTCGGTCTACGTGCGCCAGGCGATCGCCAATGCGGTAGCGGGCACCGGCGTGTTTCGCGGACATCGCGTCTCCGAATACGCGCCGAAGCTTGGCGACCTCATCCACCACAATCGCCAGGGCGGCACACTCAGCTACGATTTTGCCAGGAACAACACCGGCTATCCCTCGCATTCGGCCATCGTGGTCAACTTCCAAACGATCAGCGGCGTGCGCCACGCCGTGACCATCGGCGGCAATGAGGGCTTGGAGGGCGGATCCGGAACTGTCGGCAGAAAGACGTTTGCGCTGACCCACGACGGCTTGCTCGACCAGTCGGAGATCGGTCCAAGGCTGATCTGCGTGATCGAGAACTTGCTCGCCGGGGGCGCATCGGCACCGACGAGGCCTCTCGGGGCCTACGTGGTCAATGTGCGAACCGACCTCAAGCTGCGCGGCGGTCCCGGCGCGCAGTTTCCCATCATCCAGGCGCTCACCAATGGTACGAGCCTGAACGTGCTTGCCTTCGACGAGTTATCGGACGGTGCCTGGGCGCTGGTCGATCTTGAAGGCGACGGCGTCAAGGACGGCTATGTCTTTGCGGAGTTCATCGAGCCGGCCATAGCCTGACAACGCCGCCTGCCCGGGGGCAGCGGTGGCTGCACCCGGACGGTTCCGATCGCTTTCCGGCACGCGACCGCGATGGCTACTTCGCGCCCTTCGCCGCATTCCACAGCGCATCCATCTCCGCCAGCGAAGCCTGCTCCAGCGTGCGGCCCTGCGCCGCCAGGGCGCGCTCGATATAGGCAAAGCGCCGCTCGAACTTCGCATTGGTCGCGCGCAACGCGGCTTCGGGATCGGCATCGACATGGCGGGCGAGGTTGACCAGCGCGAACATCAGATCGCCGGTTTCTTCCGCCAGTTCCTGCTTGTCGTCGCGATCGAGCGCCGCTTCGATCTCGTCGGCTTCCTCGCGAATCTTTGCGAGCACCGCGCGCGGGTCGTTCCAGTCGAAGCCGACCGTGGAGGCTTTGCGCTGCAGTTCCATGGCGCGGGTCAGTGCGGGCTGGCCGGCCTTGATGCCCGACAGCAATGATTTGTGCGGCGGTGTTGCCTCCGGCGGCCGGCGCGCGGCGCGCTCGGCCTTCTCCTCGGCCTTGATGCGGTCCCAGACTTCCTTGACGTGATGCGGGGTGAGGTTGCCGTCCTTGTCGGCGAAGACATGGGGATGGCGGCGGATCATTTTTCGGGTGATCGCCTCGACCACGTCGCCGAATGCAAAGGCATTCTGCTCGGAGGCCATCTGGGCGTGGAAGACGACCTGGAGCAGGAGGTCGCCGAGTTCTTCGCGGAGATCGTCGAGATCGCCGCGGTCGATGGCGTCCACGACCTCATGGGCTTCCTCGATCGTATAGGGTGCGATCGTCGAAAAATTCTGTTCGAGGTCCCAGGGGCAGCCGGTCACCGGCGTGCGCAGCGCCGCCATGATCTCGATCAGGCGGGAAATGTCGCGGGAAGGGGTCATTGCGGGGCAGTCTCCTGGCTCCCAAACCTTATGCCAAAAGCGGGCCGCCGTTCCCAGCGGGGCGCGCCGGAACGGGCCGATTTCCACCGATTGGCGGGCGGGGCTCGCAGTGCTAAAGCGCGGGCCATGAGCGACGCATTTTCATCACAAACCGCACTGGTGCTGTTTTCCGGCGGTCAGGATTCCACGACCTGCCTCGCCTGGGCGCTGGATCGCTTCGCGCGCGTGGAGACGCTGGGCTTCGACTACGGTCAGCGCCATGCCGTCGAACTCGACTGCCGCGACCGGCTGTTCGACGGCATCAAGGGCCTGCGGGCCGATTGGGCCGCAAAGCTCGGCGAGAGCCACACGCTGTCGATCCCGACGCTGGCGGCCGTGTCCGAGACCGCGCTGACACGCGACGTCGCGATCGCGATGGGCGCCGACGGCCTGCCCAACACCTTCGTGCCCGGCCGCAACCTCGTGTTCCTGACCTTCGCGGCGGCGCTGGCCTACCGGCGCGGCATCAGCCACATCGTCGGCGGCATGTGCGAGACCGACTATTCCGGCTATCCCGACTGCCGCGACGACACCATCCGCGCGATGCAGGCCGCGCTGTCGCTGGGCATGGCGCGACAATTCGAGCTGCATACGCCGCTGATGTGGATCGACAAGGCGGCGACATGGAAGCTCGCGCACGACCTCGGCGGCGACGGACTGGTCGATCTCATCCGCGAGCAGTCGCACACCTGCTATCTCGGCGAACGCGGCGCACAGCATGATTGGGGTTACGGCTGCGGCGAGTGCCCGGCCTGCAGCCTGCGGGCGAAGGGCTGGCGGGAATTTGCGGCGGGAAGGTAGCTGCCACGCCCACCGCCGTCATCCTGAGGTGCGCGCTCTTGCGCGCCTCGAAGGATGGGCCGCAAGCGAGCCTGGAGCCCATCCTTCGAGGCTTCACCTTGCGATGCTGGGCATCGCAAGGCTCGCACCTCAGGATGACGGCGGAGTAAACTAGCTAACGTACAGCAGTGGCGAAGACCTACTCAAAATCCTCCGGCGTCAGCTCGATCGGCTTACCATGCGGCGTCCGGTCGGCCGCGTGATCCCAGGCATCCCGATAACGATGCAGCGTGTCCATCGACGCCACACCCTTGCTGGCAACGAGGCCTTCGAGCGTCGCGAGCCAATGCATGTAGTAGGTCTCACCCGTATCGGGATCGCCAGCGGCCTGCGCGCGCTTGATCTCGGCGGCGAGCGCCGCGGCCCATTCCGGCCAAGTGAAAACGCCGCGGTCGTGCAGCGTTAGCGCCATCGCGAACGCATGCGCCTCCCAGGGCGCGCGGAACACCGGGCCATCCTCGTCGCGCGGAATGCTCGGAATGGCGGCCGTCGCGGCCGCCGCAGCAGGGCTGCTCATCACGTCGGATCCAGATAGGGCTCGAACGCGTCGATCGAGACCTTCAGGGTGGGATCGCCGTCTTCGCCCCAGAGATCGCGGCCCGCGAACACGACCGTGTAGAGCCATTGCGGATTTTCGCCGAGCTCCATCGCCGCCGAGTCCGGAAACACGTGGCAGCCGTGATTCAATTCGACCACGCCGACATGCCCGCGCACATAGCGCGGCAGCCGCGTGTGCGTGGTCGGATGGATGTTCTTCGCACGAACGCGATCGCCGATGTTGAATTTGGCAGGCGCAGGCGCCGTGCGGCCGAACTTGCCGCGCACCATGATGCGCTCGACCTGGGTGAGATCGAACTTGCCGTGCTTGAGCGCCTTGCCCGGCTGCATCGCGTGACCGGCGGCGACCTCCTCGCGCGTGAGGTAACCCTTCTCGATCAGCATGTCCTCGAGCCCAAGAAACCATTTCTTGTAGTAGGAGCTCGACAGATACACGTGCGGCGGCAGCGACTCGCGATAGAATCGCGAGGTGTCGATATTGAAGGCGCCGGCCGCGCCCATCGCGCGCACCATGGCGAGCACGCGGGACTCCCACTCCTCGTGGAAGACAGGCTCGTTCAGTTCGGCCTCGACCTTGCCGAAGCCGTCCATGCCGCCCATGTCGTGGACGCCGTTCATAAAGGCGCTCCCGGCACTTTCGGGAATCCGGTGCCGATCATGGAATCGCGCGTGACGAGCTCGGCGAGCTGCTCCTCGCTCCAGCCGTCCGTGCCGGCGGGGCGCATCGGCAGCACCAGGAAGCGCGTCTCCGCGGTGGAATCCCACACCCGGATTTCCATGTCCTTCGGCAGCGTCACGTCGAAATCGGCGAGCACGCCGCGCGGGTCCTTCACCGCGCGCGAGCGGTAGGGCGAGGCCTTGTACCAGACCGGCGGCAGCCCCAGCATTTCCCAGGGGTAGCAGGAGCACAGTGTGCACACGACCATGTTGTGCCGCTCCGGCGTATTCTCGACCACGACGAGATGGTCGCCGACGCGGCTGACATGGCCAAGCGTGCCGATCGCCTTGGTGCCGTCCGCGAGCAGCGCCTGCTTGAAGTCAGGATCGGTCCAGGCCTTCGCCACGACGCGCGCACCGTTATGGGGACCGATCTTGGTCTCGTAGGCCTGGATGATGGCGTCGAGCGCGGCCGGCTCGACATAGCCTTTCTCGGTCAAAATCGTCTCGAGCGCGCGCACGCGCAACTCGGTCTCGGACAACTCTGAATGGTCGTGATCGTGGTGGTGATGATGCTCGCTCATGGCGGCGAAGATACCCCCGGAATCCGGGCGTTGTCGAGGCGAAGACTCTGCTAACATCGGGCCATGGGATGGGCTGTACGAACAGGAATTGTCGCTGCCATCGCGGCTTTGGCCGCGCTCGCGGCACGGGATGCGCGCGCCGCGAATGGCGCCTATGCGGTCGATGCCGCCGATATCTCGGACGTCGGCTCCTGCAAGGTCGAAAGCTGGATGTCGGCTGCGTCCAACACGGATTTCGCCGCGGTCGCCAATCCCTCCTGCGTGGTCGATCCGTTCAGGCCGATCGAGCTGAGCATGCAGACCGTCCGGGCCCGTAGCGACGGAGATTGGACGACGACGATCGCTCCCAAGGCCAAGACGAACTTCATCCCGACCGGAATCGGCCGGTGGGGATTGTCGGCCTATGGCGGCGGCTCGTTCGATGCGGCCACCGGCGAGGCGCTGACCGCCTTTGCGGTCATCCCCGCGACCTTCCGCCTGTCCGAGACCATGCGCATCAACGTCAATGGCGGCTGGCTGTGGGATCGCACCGTCGATCGCCACTATTTGACCTACGGCATCGGCTTCGACTGGAAGTTCACCGACACCCTGCAATGGACCATCGAGGCTTATGGTCAGGCCGGCGCATCCGAGATCGCGAGCGTCGTGCAGCCGCGCCTGCAGACCGGCGTGCGCTACCGGCCGAACGAGATCTTCTCCATCGACTTGATTTACGGCCGCAACATCACCGGCGAGAACGCCAACTGGATCACGATCGGCACCACGATCCGCTTTCCGGTCGAGGGCGCGCAGCCGGAGCATCACCGCACCGGACATTTGTGAGACACAAGAACAAGATCAGGGAGGTCACGTTGGCCGAGTATGTGAAGATCGAAAAGGGTCTCGGGCCGGAGGGGCGGATCGCCGTAGTGCGGTTCGACCGCGGCGACGGCATCAACGCGCTGTCGCCGGAGGCCTTGCGCCAGCTTACCGCCGCGGCACGCAGCTTCGAGGATGATGCCGAGACCTCCGTCGTGGTGCTGACCGGCAGCACGAGCGTGTTCAGCGCCGGCTTCGACCTCAAGGACGCCGAGGGACGCTCGCGCAAGGACATGGACCTTGGCACGCTGCGGCGCCATCTCAAGCTCGGACCGCGCCTGACGCACGCGTGGCAGGAGATGGAGCAGATCACGATCGGAGCGATCGAGGGCTTTTGCGTCGGCGGCGGCGTTGCGCTGGCCGTCGCGCTCGACTTCCGCATCATGGGCCGCGATGCGCATCTGCGCGTGCCCGAAATCGGCCTCGGCATGAACATGAGCTGGCAGAGCGTCCCGCGCATGCTGCATCTGATGGGGCCCGCACGCACCAAGCAGGCGGTGATCCTGGCCGATCAGCGCATCAGCGCGGACGAGGCCCATGAATGGCGCCTGGTGGAGCAGGTGGTCGACCCCGGCCACGCCTTCGATGCCGCCATGGAGCTGGCGCGCAAGGTCGCCGCGCAGCCGCCGCTCTCGGTCGCCATGACCAAGCTCACCGTCAACCGCCTCGCGCATGCGCTGGACGATCTTGCCAGCCACATGGACGTCGACCAGTTCGCGCTGGCGAGCCTCAGCGAGGACCACCGGGAGGGCGTGGACGCGTTCCTGACGCGGCGGAAGCCTAAGTTTAGAGGAAGGTAGCCAACGGTTCCTTTACCGCTTTGCGCAGCAAACGCGCGCCACAAACTCATTCTCAACGACGGCTGCGATATCCACCTCGCATGTTCTGCCCAGGGGTGGGCGTTTGTGGTTAAGGGATTGTGGCCATGCTTGCCGCCGATACGCACGTCATGCCTGATCTGGTGCTCATCAGCGGCATCGTCATTGCGCTGCTGATTGCAGTGATCGCCGGAATATCGCTGCGCTCGCGCCAGCTGCTCGGCAAGCTTAGCACGCTGGAGTCGGAACGTGCCGATCACGCCAGGCAATTGCAGGACTCCAACGCGCGCTTGACGTCTTCGTTGAAGGCATCCGAGATCCGCACCAAGGAAATCGCGCTGCTGACCGAGCTCTCCGGCCTGCTTCAATCCTGTCAGAAGCCTGAGGAAGTCTATCGCGCAGTGGAAACCTATGCCGGCTTCCTGTTTCCGGACGAAGCCGGCGCGCTCTATTTGATGACCGATAGCCGCGATGGCGTTACGCGCGGGCCGCGCTGGGGCGAGATGGTCTCGACAGCGCAGTCGTTTGGGTTCGAGGATTGCTGGGCGCTCCGTCGTGGCACCAAATTTCCCGTCTCCGAGGCGAGCCAGGGGCTCGTTTGCGGCCATGCCTGCTGCGAGGCCGGTGTCGGCACCTATGTCTGCGAGCCGCTAATCGCACAGAACACGTTGCTCGGCGTTCTCTATCGTGAAGCCGGCACCACGTCGTTTGCCGAGGGCACAAGCCAGCTCGCGACCATGCTGGCCGAACAGATTTCGCTGGCGCTCGCCAATCTCCAGCTGCGCGAGCAATTGCGCAGCCAGGCGATCCGCGACCAGCTCACCGGCCTCTACAACCGCCGTTTCCTGGAGGACGCGCTGGCGCGTGAATCCGGCCGTGCGGCGCGCAGCGGCGAGACGATGGCGCTGCTGATCATTGATGTTGATCATTTCAAGAAGATCAACGACACCTTCGGTCACGAATCCGGCGACGCCGTATTGCGCGAGCTCGGCGCAGTACTGCTGAAGACGATCCGCAAGACCGACATCGTCGGCCGTTTCGGCGGCGAAGAGTTCTTGGTCCTGATGCCGGGTGCCGACATCGACGCGGCGATGGCGCGCGCCAATGCCGTGCTGGACGCGGTGCGGGCCATGCTCGTCAACATTCCTAACGGCGCGCCGCTGCACCACATCACGGCCTCGATCGGCCTGTCCGTGACGCCGCTCCATGTCCCGAAGGGCGACATGCTCGTGGCGGCCGCAGACGAAGCCCTTTACCAGGCCAAAGGGCAGGGCCGGAACCGCGTGGTCGTATCCGACCGTCGCGCGCTGACGGTGCAAGCGCCGCCCGCCAAGACGGGGACCCACGGCTAGGGCGGCTTGACTGCTCATGCCGTCCTGGCTGCAGCGGCGATGAGCCGGCCGGACGGCGATACCCCCGGCAGATGATTTTTCTTCTGCCGGGAGCGATCGGGAAAACTTCGTCCAGCAGCCCGCAAATTTCTGAAATTGCGAGAAGGAGCCGAAAAGGCGATGGTGTGTGCTGCAGTGCAGCGCGATTCATACGCGCGGCTGCGATGTCACCCCGTCGCGCGATGCGACCTGATTCCGTGCTGCCTCTGGGGCACATGGGCCAGCGAACCATTGTGCATGAAAGCCCGCTTCCATGAACGCCCACCAATCGCTCGCGATCGGACAACCGCTCGACACGCTTGAAGCGATTTCACCCGCCACAGTCGAAGCCGACGCGATGGTTCGTTTCGAGGCGATCTCAAAAATCTATCCGGCTTATCGCGGCAAGCCCGGCGTCAACGCGCTGGAGAATATCGATTTCTCGATCCCGCGCGGCTCCATCACTGGTGTGATCGGCCGCTCCGGTGCCGGCAAGTCGAGCCTGGTCCGGCTGATCAACGGGCTGGAGAAGCCGACCACCGGACGCGTCATCGTCGATGGCCGCGATATCTCGGCGCTCGCCGGCCGCGAGCTGCGTCTGGCGCAGCGCTCGATCGGCATGATCTTCCAGCATTTCAACCTGCTGTCCTCGCGCACGGCGGCCGGCAACATCGCGCTGCCGCTGGAGATCGCCGGCTGGTCGAAAGCCGACATCCAGGCCCGCGTCGCCGAGCTGCTTGCGCTCGTCGGCATCGCCGACAAGCACGACCGTTATCCCTCCGAGCTCTCCGGCGGCCAGAAGCAGCGGGTCGGCATCGCCCGTGCACTGGCAACGCGGCCTGATGTGCTGCTGTCGGACGAGGCGACCTCGGCGCTCGATCCGCAGACGACGCGCGCGATCCTCGATCTGCTCGCCAGCATCAACCGCGAGCTCGGCGTGACCATCGTGCTGATCACGCACGAAATGTCCGTGGTGCGCCAACTTGCGAAGGAAGTGGTGGTGCTCGACGCCGGCCACGTCGTCGAGAGCGGCCATGTCGCCGATATCTTTACCCACCCGAAGCATCCGATCACGCAGTCCTTCCTCGCCGAAGTCACCGGCGACAGCCTGCCGGTCTCGCTGGCGAGCCGGATCGTGGCGGCGCCGTCGGCCGGGGGACAGGCCGTGATCCGTGTCCAGGTGCGCGGGGCAGGGGCGGGCGACACGCTCGTGGCGCGGCTCGCCCGCGAGCTCGGCCTCGACGTCGCGCTGCTGGCGGCCCGCATCGACGAGATCGGCGGCCAGCATGTCGGCTCGCTCACCCTCGGAATTCCAGGCGGCGACGACGCGATCGCGCGGACGCTCGCCTGGCTCTCTCAATACCAATTCCCGGCGGAGCGTCTCGGCTATGTCGCCTGAACTCATCAATCTCATCATCCAGGCCACCGGCGAGAGCCTGTACATGGTCGGCATCGCGGCGCTGCTCGGCACCGCCTTCGGCCTGCCGCTCGGCGTCTTCCTGGCCACCAGCCGCAAGAGCGAGCTGTTCGCGGCCCCGTTGGTCAATCGCGTGCTCGGCGCGATCGTCAACGCCACGCGGTCCACGCCCTTCATCATTCTGGTCGTCGCCATCATCCCGTTCACGCGGCTCGTTGCCGGCACCTCGATCGGCTCGACCGCGGCGATCGTGCCGCTGACCATCGCCTCGGCCCCGTTCATCGCGCGCCTCGTCGAGGCCGCGATCCGCGAGGTCGATGGCGGCCTGATCGAGACCGCGTCCTCGTTCGGGGCGTCGCCGATCCAGATCGTGCTCAAGGTGCTGATCCCGGAGGCGCTGCCGGGCCTGCTGCTGGCGCTGACGCTCGCGGTGGTCAGCCTGCTCGGCTACTCCGCCATGGTCGGCGCCGTCGGCGGCGGGGGGCTCGGCGATCTCGGCATCCGCTACGGCTACCAGCGCTTCATGCCCGAAATGATGCTCGCTGTCGTGGTGGTGCTGATCGCGCTGGTGCAGCTCGTGCAGAGCGCGGGCGACTATCTGGCGCGGCGGGTCAACCGCCGGCTGCGGCATCGATGAGGTTCGATCGTCCGTGACCAGCAACCTGCTATACCGAAACGGATGCGACGATGGGTGGCGGATCGACCGCTAGGCAGCCCGGGCGCGCCGCAGGGTCTCCGAGGGCAGCTCGGAGAAGTGGCGCTTGTAGTCGAGCGAGAACTGGCTGAAGTGCCAGAAGCCGTGCTGCACGGCGACGTCGTACACCGAGGCCTCGGCGCCGCGCTTCAAATCGCGCCGCACGCGGTTCAGCCGCATCGCACGCCAGTAGTGCATCGGGCTGGTACCCACGACCTCCTGGAAGCAATAGCCGAGCTTGCGCGGGCTGGCGCCGACGGCCTTGCAGACCTCCAGCAGCGACAGCGCACGCTCGCCGCTGCCATGCATCAGCTCGCGGGCCCGATCGACGGTCCGCTTGCGCGCCACGGAGCTGCGGCCGGGATCGGTCGTGCGTGCCGTCGGCAGCATGTCCAGGATCTCGACGAGGAGCGCGTCTTCCAGCGCCTGCCGCGTCGCCGGATCGGTGAACTGCTCAGGGGTGGTCGTGACGGTCTCGTGAATGGCGGCGAGAAGCGCGCGCAGCCGCGCAACCGGCGCCTCCGCCATCTCGATCAGCCGCAGTTGGTGCCAGACGGCGCGCGGCAGCTCGATCTCGAGCCGTGCCGCGAGCTCCGCGATCAACACCGTGCTGGCGACGACGCCGCGAAGCTCGAACGCCTTCGGCGTGCACATGTCGATCTCGGCATCGATGCTGGCGAGCACGTGGGTGCCCCCTGCGCTGGCCCCGTTGCAGCTCAGTTCGCCATCGCCATGCCAGGGCAGGCCGATGCCGAAACTGTCGGCGCCGAGCTGGCCATACTGGCGCACCTGCTGGCTGGTGATTTCGCGGAACACCTCAAGCCGGGGCAGGGAGAGCTGCGTGAAGCTGCCCCTGAAAGCGCCGGCACTGATCTGATCATAGCTCAGCCGCCAGCGGCCAAGCGCGGCGCAGTGCTCATCGACATCCGTGCTGCTTGCCTGAAGCAGATTGGGAGCCGAGTCCTGAATCGGAAGAGTTGCGCTTAAGGCCATGACAGCACGTCGGAATCTCTGAGCCGAACAGCTAGCAAGATCCACGCCAGACTGGCACGGCCATCGATCCTGTCCAGCAAAATATTGCGGGATTTCGATAACGGCCGGGCCGCCTCTCATGCAGTCTTCGTCCCCAGCCGTTCCCGACACCGGGGTTGGGAGCGTTCTACGGAGGGACCGAGATGCGACCGACCGATGTAATGCGCGGCAGTCCGCCCGCGCCGGAAGCCCAGGTGACGCGCGCCAACTGGCGCAGCTTTCCCGCGATCCGTTGGGGCTTTACCCACACCCGCGAGGTGCTGCCGACCGCCGAGATCCGCCGCTCCGCGCATCCCTCGCCGATGACCAGCGCGCCACGCGAGCTGCAGAGGCTCGGCTTCACTGCGCCCGACGGCAAGCCGACCACGGTCGAGGCCACACTGCGCGAGACTTTTGGCGACGCGCTGCTGGTGATGCACCGGGGCACGCTGATCCACGAATGGTACGGCGACGGCATGAGCGCGATCACGCCGCATCTGATCTGTTCGATCAGCAAGTCGATCGCCGGAACGCTCGGCGGCGTGCTGGCCGCGCGCGGGCTGCTCGACCCCGAGGCGAGGGTGGTGCGCTACGTGCCGGAGCTGGAGAATTCGGTCTATGCCGGTTGCACCGTCCGCAACGTCCTCGACATGGCCGTCGCGATCAAGTTCGAGGAGGATTACGAGGATCCCGCCGGCGACGTCGCGCGCTACCGGTTCTCGTCAGGCTGGGACGTGCCGCCGGCCGGCATCGAGCCCGGCCACCAGCGCGCCTATCTCACCACGCTACGCGGCACCGGCAAGCCGCACGGCAAGGTGTTCCACTACGTCTCGACCAACACCGAGGTGCTCAGCTGGGTCTACGAGCGTGCCTGCGGCATGCCCTACCACCGCGTTCTCTCCGAGTATCTCTGGCAGCCTATGGGGGCGGAGGAGGACGGCTCGCTCACGCTCGACAGCCACGGCATGGGCCGCATCGCCGGCGGGCTCTCGGTCACCGCGCGCGATCTGCTGCGCTTCGGTGAGATGATCCGCAACCGCGGCGTCGTAGAGGGACGGCAAGTGGTGCCGGGCTGGTGGATCGACGATATCCACGAAAACGGCGATCACCAGGCCTGGGCCGACGGCGACCTCGCGGAGATCTTCCCGGGCGCGCGTTACCGCAGCAAATGGTACACGATCGATCCCACCCGCAACGACCTCGCGGGCATCGGCATCCACGGCCAGTGGCTCTACATCGATGCCGCCACCGACACCGTCATCGTCAAGCTCGCGACCCAGCCGAGGGCGATGGACATTCCGCTCGACCATCGCTGGCTCGCCGCCTTCCGCGCGATCACCGCGCATCTGGCTCCACGCTGACTCCTGGACATCACCATGCTCGATACCGTCAAAGCCAAATCCTCGACGCAGACCGCGACGCCGCATCCGCTCGATCCGCTGACAGCCGAGGAAATCACAGTAGCCTGCGATCTCGTGCGCGCTGCGGCGGCGTCTCCCGACAATTGCCGTTTCCCCACGGTGCGGCTCGAGGAGCCGACCAAGCAGGAACTGGCTGCCGGCGGAGCAGAGCGTCGCGCCTTTGCGCTGACACTGGATATCGCGACTGGTGAGGCGATCGAGCACATCGTCGACCTCGGCCGTAATGAGATCGTCGGCCGCAAGGTCGTGCCGAACCGCGAGGCGCCCTATGGGCAGCCGCCGGTGATGCTGGAGGAGTTCTTCAAGTGCGAGGCCGTGGTGAAGGCCGACCCCGGCTGGCGCGCGGCGATGGTCCGGCGCGGGCTCACCGACAAGGACATCGAGCTGGTCCAGGTCGATCCGTTCTCCTCGGGCTATTTCGATTTCGACTATGAGCGCGGCGCCCGCATCGTCCGTGCGGTCAGCTTCTTCCGCGAGCACCCGCAGGACAACGGCTATGCCCATCCGATCGAAGGCGTCGTCGCCGTGGTCGACCTGATCGGCGGCAAGGTCATCCATCTCACCGATGCGGACCCGATCGTGCCGATCCCGCGCAAGAAGCGGAACTACGGCGCGCACGAGGTGAAGACCCCGCGCACCGATATCAAGCCACTGCATATCGAGCAGCCCGAGGGCGCCAGCTTCAAGGTCGATGGCTGGAAGGTCGACTGGCAGAAATGGAGTTTTCGCGTCGGCTTCACGCCGCGCGAGGGGCTGGTGCTGCACCAGCTCGCCTATAAGGATGGCGACCGCAAGCGTTCCCTGATCCACCGCGCCAGCGTCACCGAGATGGTGGTGCCGTACGCCGATCCGAGCGAGAACCATTTCTGGAAGTCGGCGTTCGATGCCGGCGAATACGGTCTCGGCATGCTCGCCAATGCGCTCGAGCTCGGCTGCGACTGCCTCGGCAACATCCACTATTTCGACGTGCCCGCAGCCGACAATAAGGGCGCGCCCTTCGTCATGCAGAACGCCATCTGCATGCATGAAGAAGACTACGGAATTGCCTGGAAACACTATGAATTCCGCAACGGCCTGTTCGAAGTCCGCAGGTCCCGGCGGCTCGTGATCTCGTTCTTCGCCACCGTCGGCAATTACGATTACGGCTTCTACTGGTACCTCTACCAGGACGGCACGATCCAGTTGGAGACCAAGCTCACCGGCATCATCCAGACCGCCGCCGTGCAGCCGGGCGAAACGTACAAATGGGGCGGCATGGTCGACGACAATCTCGGCGGTCCGACGCACCAGCACTTCTTCAACGTGCGCATGCACATGGACCTCGACGGCGGCGGCAATACTGTCACGGAGCACGAATTCGTGCCGCGGCCCTGGGGCAAGGACAATCCGCACGGCAACGCGTTCGACACCACGACGCGCGTGCTGTCGCGCGAGCGCGACGCGGCGGCGATTGCCAATGGTGAAACGGGGCGGTTCTGGAAGGTCAGCAATCCCAACGAGACCAACTCGGTCGGCAACGCTCCGGCCTACAAGCTCATGGTCAATCCGAGCCCGCTGATGCTGGCGCAGGAGGGCAGCTACGTGCGCAAGCGCGGCGGCTTCGCGACCAGGCATGTCTGGGTCACCGCGTTCGACGCGGCGGAAAAATACGCCAGCGGCGACTATCCCAACGTCCATGCCGGCGGCGACGGCCTGCCGCGCTATGCCGCCCAGAACCGCAACATCGAGAATACCGATATCGTGCTGTGGCACTCGTTCGGCCACACCCATATCTGCAAGCCCGAGGACTTTCCGATCATGCCGGTCGAATATGCCGGCTTCATGCTGAAGCCGGTCGGCTTCTTCTCGGCCAACGCCGCCGGCGACATCCCGCCGGATCGTAACAGCCGCAGAGTGCTCGCAGGCGAGGAGAGGGCCAGCTCTAGCTCATGCTGCAAGAGCTAGAGCATGATCCCGGAAAAGTGCGCCGCGGTTTTCCGAAAGGATCTTGCTCAGACAACAAACTACCGCGGCGGGTAGTAGAGAAACTCGATCATCAGGCAGCCGTCGCGGGTAAAGAACGGCCCGTGTTCGACATGGGCCGGCCGCACGGCATAGGTGCCCGCCTTCAGCAACCGGGTTTCCTCTGACGTGGTGCCGATCGACAGCGTCCCCGACACCAGGAACACCTCCTCGCACCATTCATGCGAGACCGGATGGGCAACCGATGCTCCGGTCGCCCAGCGCGACAGCCGTGTCACCGCACCCGCTCGCGCGGGGTGATCGAAACGGCCGGACAGGATCTTCTCCTCGACACCGACATAGCCGGGGACGGCCCGCCATCCATCCTCGGCCATCGCGTCGAAAAACTCCCGGTGGTCCTTCATGAACCGGCCGAATCCGGGCTCCGCCATATCCTCATCTCCCAAACTGACTCGCAAGGACGCTTTGTCGCACAGCTGGCGGACGCGTCTAGAGACATTCTAACGCTGTTCCTATCGCGCTCGGAAAACGCCTGCGTTAGGGCGGGGGATCAAAACGATATCGGCAAAGCCGTCAGTGCGTGGAGGCAGTGACCGGCAGGCCGCTGCCTTGGTGGGACCTGAGCGATGAGAGCGATTTTCGGCAAGCTGCATCGCTGGGCGGGACTGCTGACGGCGGGGTTCCTGTTCTTCTCCGGCATCACCGGCGCCATCATCTCCTGGGACCACGAGATCGACGACACGCTGAACAGCCATCTGTTCGACGTCTCGACCAAGGGCCCGGC
>Ga0207426_1000684_pt1 | contig 40862 bp, 45 predicted proteins | sample AraplaMF_Cvi_mMS_FD_184265 | JGI IMG/M metagenome (GOLD analysis project Ga0207426, IMG submission 184265) | Arabidopsis root microbial communities from the University of North Carolina, USA - plate scrape MF_Cvi_mMS (SPAdes) (version 2) | ecosystem: Host-associated > Plants > Roots > Endosphere... | reverse complement strand
CGGCCAGAGCGGCACCAACGCGGTGATCGCGGCGCAGTTCGGGTTGGCGATGATGCCCTTGTGGTCGCGGATGCGGTTGCCGTTCACCTCGGGGATCACCAGCGGCACGTTCGGGTCCATGCGGAACGCCGAAGAGTTGTCGACCACGACGGCGCCGGCCTTGACCGCGATCGGCGCGAACTTCTTGGAGATGCCGCTGCCGGCGGAGAACAGGGCGATGTCGACGCCCTCGAAAGCGCGCTCGGTCAATTCCTCGATGACGATGTCCTGGCCGCGGAACGATACCGTCTTGCCGGCCGAGCGGGCGCTGGCGAGCGCCTTGAGCTTGCCGACGCGGAAGCCGCGCTTGTCCATGGTGGCGATGAATTCGGCGCCCACCGCACCGGTGACGCCGACAATCGCGACGACGGGATCGTTACTCACTTTGTCCTCCATTGCATTTCAGTTGGGCTGGGATTTGGGCAACAAAAAAGCCCCGGACCATCGAGGGCGGGGCTTCGGTAGAGCTTGATGCGTTTTAGTCGACGACTACGCGCGCACGCCTCCCCGGGCCCCGAAGGCCGTGGTGGTTTTGGTCATGCGTTTGGTGGTCGTGAACATGGCGGCGACTTATGCGGGAGAGTCTGGCGCCCGTCAATGGCTTTCCGGCAGGATTGTGGCCGTGCGCCACGGCCTGTCGCTATTTGGCGTGGGCGCCCGGCGGCTCGAGGGTGACTTCCTTGAGGTCGTCGCCGCTGACTACGATGATCGAGAAGCTCAGCCGGCCGCCTTCTCGCACCAGGCCGCCGCTGATCGCCTTGCCCGAGGCCGCGCTCTCGGCCACGCGCACGGCGTCCGGGAGGCGGTGCCGGATCGCGCCAAGCGCTGCGAGGTTGTTGCGGTCGTCGAGGTCGAGTTCGGTGAGGGGCAGGGCAGCTTCGCCGCCGACCAGCTCGCCGGTCGTGGCGTTGATGGTGTGGCGCCAGATCCGGTCGTTGTGCAGCGTCTTCACCCGGTAGACCGGTGAGCCGCAGCCGCCGTCGAAACTCACATCCGCGGTCATCGCGCCGGCATGGCGCGCCTCCGCGATTGCCATGGCCTGGCTGATCGAGATTGTCGAGCTACGGAATCGTGCGATTTCACGGTTGACCGCTTGGCGATCGACCCCGGTATCACCATCTCCGTCGCTGTGCAGGGCGGTCGGCGTGCCCGTGGTCACGATCGCGCGCGCAGGTGCTGCGATGATGAGCGCGGACAGGCTGATCGCCAGCAGCGGCAAGGTCCATCGATGGGCCGTCTTCATGCTCGAAACCTCTGGCCGCCTCGCTGGCCTGATCATCGGGAAGAAGACGCGGCCGACCTTGGGCACCGGCCGGCCGCGGAACGTCGCAACGGGCTGTACCCGGCACGGCGATCTTAGCAATGCGGGCCGCCTTGGGGCTGGTGAAAAAGCGGGTCCGCATCGCCTATAACTAAACCCTACCGTATCGTTTCGTTTCGGTCAACGACAGGGCCGAGACACCGGCGCGATCTCACGGAATTGTCAGCGGAAGAATTGCTCGGCGGCAGGGTCTGCTAGCGGGCCGTGCGCCGCCGTTGCGCAGGCTTGGCCGTGCCCTGGACCCGGTCCGCAGGTCCCAGCGCACCGGCCAGGAACAGCTTGATCGCCGCGCGCATGCGCTTCTCGGCGACCTTCATTTCCGGCGGCGTGCCGAAGGTCGCCAGCCGATGGTTGTGACCGACAACGACATCGAGAAACACTTCGGCCGCGATGGTGGTGTCGTCGACGTCGAGCGCGCCTTGCGCCACCAGATGGTCGAAGAAGCGTGCGGTGGTGGCGACGGCCTTGAGCCAGCCTTCCTCCTTGCCGAGCTTGGCGACGTCGGGGAAGTTGAGGGCCTGCGACGTCATCATGCGGCTGAACGCGACGGCGTCGGGCCCGCAGGTGAAGGTCAGCATCTCGCGGCCGATCTCGACCAGCCGCTGCTCGACCGAAATGTCCGATGCACTGCCGAGCTGCATCTCGGCCGCGGCCGACAGCGGCGCCAGCCAGCGCTCGATCTCACGCCGGAGCACGGCGGCAAACAGGCCGCGCTTGTCGCCGTAGCGGGAATAGACGGTCGGCTTGCTGACGCGGGCTGCTTCCGCAACCGCATCGAGCGAGGTCGCCTCGAAGCCGCGATCCAGAAACAGGCGGGTGGCGACCTCGAGCAGCCGCTGGTCGCGCTCGATCGCAGCCGATTTCGTCGGCCTGCCGCCGCGCGATTTCGGCATCTCGCGTCGTGGCGCAGCCGCTTTTGTCCTGGTCGCAGTCAATCCCATGCCCAATGAATCCTGCGCGTGTCCGACGGTCTTGCTTCGCTCTATATCGCGCAGGAGCGGGGGCGTCATCGCGAATCTGGCCGAATTGGCCTTATCGTCAACGGTTTCGGTACGGCGTCGTTCCGGCGCGAGCTGCTTCATGGCAGCTTCGAGGTCCAGGCCTGGCCCGAGGCCGCCTTCTCGTATCCGTATTGGTACAGCGCACGCATGTAGGTGGTGTCGAACCCTTCCGAAGGCGGCGCCGGATAATCGCGCGCGATGTAGGAGAGGTGGAAGCCGAGATGGTTGCGCTGGGCGAAATCGTAGGTCGAGAAGATGATCGAGCGCGTCTGCGACTGGGTGATCGCCGACAGGCTGCGCGAGGCGACATCGATGCTGCTGTTGGAGACCAGCTCGAAATTGGGTTCGATCTTCTTGTTGACGAGGATGTAGATGTTCATGCGCGCACCACCCGGCAGGCGGTTCTGCGCGAGCAGCGCTTCCGGCAGCGTCAGGACCGGCGCGGTCACGCCGCCATCGACATGCATTTCCTGGAATTTGCGGCCCTGACCTTCGGCGTCGATCATGATCGGCGGAAACACCAGCGGAAGGCTGGCGGAGGCCGCCATCACGTCGCGAAACAGTTTTAGCGCCTCGGGCGTGCCGACCGCGGCGATCTTGCCCATGTCCCAGATCGCGGTCCGCTGGGTGTCGAGATCGGTCGTCACCACCAGCAGCTTGCGGCCCTTGGCGTTCTCGCGCGCCACCTGCGCCAGCAGCTCCGGCCCGACATAGCGGGCGACCAGCTCGCGTAGCCTTGTATTGCCGAACAGGCCGGATCCGAACAGCACGCGCATAATGCTGGGATCGCTGAGCAGGCTCTCGGCGATGCCGCTGGTGTAGAGCTCCCGCAGCGTGTCGTCGTATTGGCGTCCGAGGAATGCGAACGGCGCGATCAGGCCGCCGGTACTGACGCCCGAGACGACCGAGAAGGTCGGACGGGTGCCGGCCGCGCTCCAGCCATTGAGCACGCCGACGCCATAGGCGCCATCGGCACCACCGCCGGATAGCGCCAGATACGACTTGGTCGCGGCGCTGGTGTCCTTGTCGAAGCTGAATTTGGTGACCGGCTCGTCGGCGTAACGCCTGAGGCCGTCGATATCGAGCACGCGCGAGGTGCTGGCTTCAGCGGCCGTGTAGGGCGTGCGGGGGAGCGAGGTGCAGGCGCCGAGCGCCAGGCAGGACGTCAGGATCAGGGCACCGCTCAGGCGGGCGGCCATCTGCCTGATCCAGCCGCGCGAGGGGCCGGAGATTTCGGTCGAACATGAAGCGGTGGGCATCGTCGGTGGCTGGATCACGCAAATACTGCCGCCGGCAAATCCCGCCGCGGCAATCCATCCAACCCCCGTTCAGAAACTATACGGTATCGTTTTGTTTATCAATGCCGGGAGAGATCACGTCCACGTCAGGCGTGTCCCACTCTGGTGCAGCAATGATCCCGTGGCGGGTTGATCGGCTCCGCCCGACACGCAATAAGCACGGCCATGAATCCGCCCGATCACGCTCTGCCCAATCATTTCGAACTGCTCGCCACCGACGGCGCCGCGCGCACCGGCCGCCTGACCACGCCGCATGGCGTGGTGCGGACACCGGCTTTCATGCCGGTCGGGACCGCCGGCGCCATGAAGGGGATGCACTGGCGCGAGGTGCGCGAGGCCGGCGCCGACATCGTGCTGGGCAATACCTATCACCTGATGCTGCGCCCCGGTGCGGAGCGGATCGCGGCCCTTGGCGGGCTGCAGAAATTCACCGGCTGGAACGGGCCGATGCTGACGGATTCCGGCGGCTTCCAGGTGATGTCGCTGTCGGACCTGCGCAAGGTCAGCGAGCAGGCCGTGACCTTCCGCTCGCATATCGACGGCGCCAAGGTCGAGCTGTCGCCGGAACGCTCGATCGAGGTGCAGCGTTTCCTCGGCTCCGACATCGCTATGCAGATGGACGAATGCGTGCGGCTGCCGGCCGAGCGCGACGACATCGACCGCGCAATGCGGCTGTCGCTGCGCTGGGCCGAGCGCAGCAAGCGCGCGTTCGAGAGCGCGCCCGACGGCTACATGCTGTTCGGCATCGTGCAGGGCGGCGACATCCCACAGCTTCGTCACGCCAGCGCGCAGGGCCTCGTCGAGATCGGCTTCCACGGCTATGCGATCGGAGGCCTTGCCGTCGGCGAGCCGCAGGCGGTGATGCTGGCCATGATCGACGAGACCGCGCCTGCGCTGCCGGCGGACCGGCCGCGCTACCTGATGGGCGTCGGCACGCCTGACGACATGCTCGAGGCCGTCAAGCGCGGCATCGACATGTTCGATTGCGTGATGCCGACCCGCAATGGCCGGCACGGCGTCGCCTTCACGCGCTTCGGCCAGGTGAACTTGCGCAACGCGCGCCACGCCGACGACCCGCGCCCGCTCGATGAGGAGAGCAGCTGGCCGTCAGCGCGCAACTACGCGCGCGCCTATCTGCACCATCTCGTCAAGGCGGGCGAGACGCTGGGGGCAATGCTGTTGTCTGAAATCAATATCGCCTATTACCAGTTCCTGATGCAGGGCATCAGGGACGCGATCGCACGCGGAACGTTCGAAGATTTCTATCAGCGTACGCGCGAGGACTGGGCGAGGGGCGACATCGCCCCGCGCTGAGGCAACCACATCAGTTGCAGACGATCCGCTGCTTGACGGCGTGCTTGGTCACGAAACCATAGCCGCAGGTGTCGCAGGTCCAGAGATAGCTGATGATGTGGTCCGATACGTAAGCAGACGCTTCGGCGGCGACCATGGAGTCGGCGCAGACGGGACAGGCGGGCAACTCACTGCAACGCGGATCGCGGTGGTGCGCGATGGTCGGCAACACTTCAGCAACTGCTGACATCGTGGTGACCTCCCTGCTTTGAGACGTAAGTCTAACATAGACGGAATCACTTGACGAGGTCGCAACACAAATACGTTGGTTTTCTGCTATTTGAGGCTCACGCGATTTTGCGATGCAGCGTACTTAACATGTGCCGCATTGTTGCTTGCGTGCCGCCGCAACCTGTCCGTAACCTCACGCGCAGAAGTGCAAATCGTCGTCACAGGGAGTTCATGAATGGACGCATCGTCCAAAGCAGGTGCAGCGCACCAACCCGGCCGTGGCCGGATCTATTCGTCGATCGTCGAGGCTTTCGGCGACACGCCGATCGTGCGGTTGCAACGACTACCCGGCATGCACGGCGTGAACGCGACGATTTTGGCTAAACTTGAATATTTCAATCCGGCCGCAAGCGTGAAGGATCGCATCGGCGCGGCCATGATCATTGCGATGGAGAAGGCCGGCATCGTCAAGCCCGATACCGTGCTGATCGAGCCGACCTCCGGCAACACCGGCATCGCGCTCGCCTTCGTCGCGGCCTCGCGCGGCTATCGCCTCAAGCTGGTGATGCCGGAGTCGATGTCGATCGAGCGGCGCAAGATGCTGGCCTTCCTCGGCGCCGAGCTGGTGCTGACGCCGGCCGCCCAAGGCATGAAGGGCGCGATCGCGACCGCCGAGGAGCTGTTGAAGACGACGCCGAACTCGGTGATGCCGCAGCAGTTCAAGAACCTCGCCAATCCCGAGGTACATCGTCGTACCACCGCCGAAGAGATCTGGAACGACACGGCCGGCAACGTCGATTACTTCGTCGCCGGCGTCGGCACCGGCGGCACCATCACCGGTGTCGGTCAGGTGCTGAAGCCGCGCAAGCCGTCGCTGCGGGTGGTTGCGGTCGAGCCGGAGGAGAGCCCGGTGCTGTCGGGCGGCCAGCACACGCCGCACAAGATCCAGGGGATCGGCGCGGGCTTCGTGCCCGACATTCTCGACCGCTCCGTGATAGACGAGATCGTCAAGATCAATTCGACCACGGCGATCGAGACCTCGCGCGCGCTGGCGCGGCACGAGGGCATTCCCGGCGGGATCTCGTCGGGAGCTGCGATCGCGGCCACACTCGCAATCGGCAAGCGTCCGGAAGCTGCGGCAAAAACCATTTTGGCTATCGTGCCGTCCTTCTCCGAGCGCTATCTTTCGACGGCTTTGTTTGAGGGAATCTAGGACATGTCGGATCAACCGAGGCGGCCGCGCACGCTTGGCGATGCGCGGTCGGAAGCCGAGGCGGCGTTCAAGAAGGTGACCGCCAAGGTCGCCGCCGCGCCGCCGAAGCAGAACGTCGCGCCGGGGATCAAGGAGCAGGTCACGCTGCGCATCGACCAGGACGTGCTGGAGTTCTTCCAAGAAGGCGGTCCCGGCTGGCAGGACCGCATCAACGAGGCGCTGCGCAAGGCCGCGGGGAAGTAGTGCTCCCCGTCATTGCGAGCGCAGCGAAGCAATCCAGGCTGCCAACGCGGAAAAACTCTGGATTGCTTCGCTGCGCTCGCAATGACGGAGCGTGAGGCGGCGCTATCGCTCAACGAAAAAGCCCGGCGCGAGCCGGGCTTTTGTAATTGGGATCGAGCGCTTCGCCTCAGCGGCGGAACATGCCGCCCATCATGCCGCCGACGACACCGCCGACGAAGGCCGCGCCGGCATCGCCGCCACCGCCGCGATGGCCGCCACCGCCGCCGCCCTGGGCCTGAGCAGGCGCACGGCGGGCCGGCTTCGAGCTGTCGTCGCTTGCGGTCGCCGGAGCTGCCACGATCTCGGAGAGCAGGGCCTTGTGCTGGAGCTTGTTGAGATAGCCGGTCGACGGATAGCCGCGGGCGGCCTGCCAGCGCTTCAGCACCGAACGGGTGTCGTCGTTGAACACGCCGGTGACCTTGGTATCGAAGCCGAGGCCGGTCAGGCGGCGCTGCACGTCGCGGCGCTGACCCTTGTCCAGGCCGATCTGGTCTTCCGTGAGTTGCGTGGAGTCATCGGTGAAGGTCGCGGGATCGATACCCGAGTTGAGGTTGCGGGTCGCGGTGGACGGGCCGCTCTTGATCGCCGCAAGCCGCGCCAGCGCCAGTGCCTTGAACTGGCCGTTCGGATAGGCGGACAGATAGGCGTTGAGTTCTTCCGGCTTGTTGGACTCCTTCACGGAGCGCCAGTATTCGAGCTCGACACCATCCGAGCCGCTGGTCGCTGCAGCCGCGGGTATGTTGCCCGCCGCGGTCGGCGACGCATTGGCGACCTGGGTCGACTGCGAGGGGTTGAGATAGACCGCGCCGATCAGGTTGGTGTGGCCCCAGGGCAGCTGGCCCTTGCGGGTCTCTTCGTTGACCTGGGCGCGCACCGAGGTCATGGCCTGCTGGATCTCGACGCCGGGCTTGGTGATGTTGTCGATCAGCGCGCGCGTGAACGGGCTGTTGTTACCTTCCTGGCCGTCGAGCGCGGTCTGGCCCGGGCCGGTCGCGAATGCGATCAGCGTGCCTTCGCCGGACTTCATCTCGGCAAGGCCGCTTCCGACGTTGACGCTGCGGGTCGCCGAGTTCGACTTGATCTTGGCGGCGAACGGATTGTCGCGGCAGGCATCGAGGAACACGAGCTTCACCTTGGCGTCGCCCATGGTCTGGTCGAGCGTCAGGTCGATGTTGATGGCGGCGCCCAGCTTGACGTCCATCTCCGACTTGATGTCGGCATCGACGGGCAGCAGATAGTTGCTGCCGCTGACCGCGATGCCGTGTCCGGCGTAATAGAACACCGCGACATCGGAGCCCTGCGCCTTGCGGCCGAAATCCAGGAGCTTCTCGGTCATCTGGTCGCGGGTGAGGTTGGATCCTTCGATCATCTCGAAGCCGACATTGCGCAGCGTCGATGCCATGGCCTTGGCGTCGATCGGCGGGTTCGGCAATTGTGCGACGTTCTTGTAGGCGCCGTTGCCGACGACGAATGCGACACGGCGATCCGCCTTCGCGACGGTGACCGAAAGGGCCATGCACATCAGCGAAGCGGCGAGGGTGAGATAGCGCATCTGAAATCCCCAGAATCGAATTGCAGGCAGCAATGAATTGGCAACGAACTTACACGACACGCCCGGTTTCGCGCTAGCGAAACGACAGTTCGTCCAACCCATCACATCGCGGTCGAATGTGCACCACGGGATGCCCCACAAGCGTGATTCAAATCACACTCGACCACTTGTATTTGTCGCGCGAGACCGGGGATGGTTCACTGCGCCCGGGCGGGAACCGGCGGTGCGGGCTTCAAGTTCAGAAGATTGCCGCACAGGATTAGTGCCGCGCCCATCACGGTCAGGGTGTCGAGCCGCTCCGAATAGAGCAGCCAACCAACGGTTGCAGTGAGTGGAACCCGCAGGAAGTCCATGGGCACCACGATGGTGGCGTCGGCATAGCGGAGCGCGCTGGCGAGGCAGTAGTGCGAGAAAGTGCCGCAGACCCCGATCACGAACAGCCAGCCCCACAGCGTCGCCGATGGCCAGGTCCAGACGAACAAGGTCGGCACGAAGCCCACGATCATCTGCACCATGATCATCCAGAACAGGATCGACAACGCGCTTTCGGTGCGGGTCAGCGATTTCGCCAGGATCATGGAGATGCTGAAGCCGATTGCGGCACCAAGCGCGATCAGCTGGCCCGGATTGATCTCGCCGGTGGCGGGTCGCACGATGATGACCACGCCGACGATGCCGAGCACAACCGCGGCGATCTTCCAGACCGTCATGCGCTCGGCGAGGAAGGTCGCCGCCATCAGCGCCGTCCAGATCGGCATGGTGAACTCGATCGCGACCACCTGGCCGATGCCGATCAGCGTCAGCGCGTAGAACCAGCCGAGCTGCGCGAAATAGTGCACACCGTTACGGGCAAGATGCTGCGGCAGCCGTTTGGTCGCGACAGCCTTGAAGCCTCCGCTCCGGTAGATGATCGGCAGCAGCAGCGTGAAGCCGATCACTGAACGCACTTCCATGATCTGGAAGACGTTGAGGTCGCGCGTGGTCTCGCGGCCAGCCACCGCCATGACCAGCATCAGCGCGAGCCAGCCGGCCATCCAAAGTGCAGCCTTGGTCTTGGACGGTGTCGTGGTCATCGGTGCGGGTGCGGGAATGGAGCCTTGAGGGGAGGGCCGGTATCGGCGACATCGGTGCGGTTTGCAACGGCCAAATCTGCGGGTGCAGCGATGCAGGCCGGCGTGCTAGAGCATGATCCGGAAAAGCGCGTCCGAACGTGCACGCAAAGTCCCAAGTTTCGAACAACAAGAAAAGGGAGATCGTCGCTCATGCAAATCCTGCAGCCGGCTGAATGGAAGAAACCGCGCGGCTTTTCCCATGGTGTCGTGGCGCAAGGGCCGGGGCGCTGGGTGGTGCTGGCCGGGCAGACCGGCGGGGACGAAGCCGGCAACTACGCGCCCGACATGGCGGCGCAGGTCGCAACCGCGCTGAAGCGGATCATCAAGCTGCTGGGAGAAGCGGGTGCGGGTCCCGAGCACATCGTCCGTCTGACCTGGTACCTGACCAGCCGCAGCGAATACGAGGCCGCGGGCGCCGGCATCGGCGCAGCCTGGAAGGAGACGCTGGGACGCAATTTCCCGCCTTCGACGCTGCTCTATATCGGCGGTCTCGTCGACGATCGCGCGAAGGTCGAGATCGAGGTCACGGCGTTCGTGCCAGCCGCATGAAAAAAGCCCCGGCGAAGTCGCCGGGGCTTTGTCTCGAACGCGGTCGTCTTACTTCGACAGCGAGATGTTGGCGCCGCGGAACTGGCTGTCGGCGCGCATCGTCACGTTCTGCTTGTTGCCGCTCGTCTTCAACGAGATGTTGGCATTGAAGCCGGCAGTGGAGGCGACCAGCTCGTAATTGCCGCCGGCGCCGCGGCCCTGCAGCGAGCCGGAGATGTTGCGGCTGGCTTCGGTCCAGCTGCCGCTGATGGCGCCGCCCTCGGCGCGGACGTTGGCGCCCAGGTTGAACTTGTAGGCGTCGCTGGCGCAGGTCAGCGACATCTCCATGGTCGGTCCGATCGGGGCGTATTTGGCCCGGCAGCGGATCCGTTCGGTCGAGCCGTCGTCCAGGGTGACCGTGCCGCTGCCGCTCCAGCTGCCCGCCAGCGGGGCGAACGGACCGGACTGGGCCTGGCTCTTGGAGTTGACGAACCCCGCCGCAAGCAAAACGGCGGCCGCAATCAGCAGCCGCCGGCTTCCGACGCGGGCTTCACTTGCTTTATTGGCGCGATGCTTCCCACCGCCCGCTGCACGGTATGCCTGCAGATGCTCCATTCCACTTCCCCGATCCGGCGTTGCCGTTGAGTTGACCATTGGCATATGCACCATTGATCGAAACTTTCACAAGTCCCCCGCTGCCGATGGTGCCGGAAACGTTAGCGCCGGGTGCGGTGATCTTGCCGTCGGCAACCGTCAGCATGGAGCTGGCGGTCGGCTCGCAGCTGCCGGTCTTGGTCACGATGGTGACCTGCCAATTGCCGTCGTAAGGGGTCTGGGAGAAAGCGGGGGCGGCGAGGGTGCCGGTGAAAACTGAAGCGGCACAGAACGCCGCGATGCGACCAAAACGCATGAATTCCGTCCTTGAATGTGTCTGATATGCTGACGCTTATTCGGACGAAATGTGACAAAAATTTGTTGCGCCGCCAAATCGAAAATTGTTCCAGTCGAAACAATGGTTTATTTGCGTTTTGGCGGCGATTTTTAAAGCGGAATCAACGCGGCTTGACGTTAATCGTTAACGCCGCGAAAGACTCAGCAAAGGGCCGGTCAGGACAGGCTTGGCGCAGAGGTCGCGAACTGCTCGTCCTGGGTCTTGGCCGGCAGGGCCTTGTGCACCTTGGCGTAGTCGATCACGTCGGCCAGCAGCTTGAGGCCGAGCGGAGCAAGCGCGCGCTCCCAGAGCTCGCGGGCGGTCTCGCCCTTCTTGACGAAGCACCAGTCCTGCGCGGCGATGGCGCCGGCGTCCATGCGGTCGGCCAAATGATAGATCGTGCCGCCGGCAATGGCGTCGCCTTCCTTGATGGTCCACTCCACGGCGGCCTTGCCACGATGCCGCGGCAGCAGCGAGGGGTGATAGCCGATGCCGCCGAGCCTGGCGGCCGCAAGCGCGTCCTTGCCGATCCTGGCGTGGCTGTGGGCGGTGATGATCAAATCGGTGTCTGGCGCGATCTCGGAGGCCACCACCAGCTTGGGATCGGCCTGCACGACCACCTCGATGCCCGCCGCCTTGGCGGTCGCGGCGAGGCGATCCTCGGCATCGGCGACAACAACCCGCACGATCGAGACGCCGTGCTCCCGGAGCATGTTCAGAGTGGTCACGCCGAAATGGCGGGAGCCAACGAGGGTAATGCGCATGGGTGGTCCGATCCGTCTCGCAGCTGCGTCGTCCACCCGATAACACGTCCGGGCGGCCTGTCACCACCTGTGGGCGGTTTGAGCCGGTTATCAACAATGCGTGGGCATGGAGCGCGCCAAATCCGCGATTGCGCAGCCGCGCCTTCCGGTGCTTCCATGGGCCTATCCTTGGGCCTGTCCTTGGACCTGTCCCTGGACCCATTGCACCGGCGTGGAGCGAAGGCATGCGCAGCGCGTGGTTTTTCCTCATCGCGGCATTGATCGCGGCCGGTCCGGCGCACGCCGGTGGGCCGTACCCCGCGGTTCCGCCCGAGATCGGGGTGGCCCCCTTCATCGGGCCGACCTGGGATGCCTATCGCTGCGCCGAGGGCGTGCCCTACAATCTCTACCACGGCGCCTATTACGGCCAGGAGCCGCCCGCGATCTATCGCGGCTACGCATACAGGCCGTATTACCGCTACAGCGCCTACCGCAAGCTGCCGCGCAAATATTTTTGTGTCGCGGATTAGCGTTGCTGCGCGGCCACGGTCGGCGGCAAATGACGATTCTGCCGGTTCCTTCGTTTCATTTTTAACAAATGAATCGCCTCTGTGCGGTTAGAACCTGCCCAACCGGGGCTGGACAAATTTCATTCCGGATCCGTTTTCGAACCCGGCTTTGGCCGCTGGCGTAACCGCCAGCGGCTTTTTCATTCGCAGCCATTTCGTCGCAGCCTTTTTCCTCATTGCCTTTTTTATCGCGGCCTTGGCGAAATCATCAAACGGTAACGCGTTCTCAACCTCGACGTCGTATCGACGAATCCGTCGCGGATTTGTATTGCGTACCGCGACACCAAAAATGTCCCGCCGGCGCGGGTGCGCCGCGCGGGCATTTTTGCCGGGACCGAATGATGCCAAGCGCAATCGAGCAGATCGTGAATGCCTATGTGCGGCTGAAGAACCGCCGCGGGCTCGACGAGCTGATGATGCACAGGCAACGGCTCGCGGTCGATCTCAAGAGCAGGTCAGGCTACGATTTCAGCCTGCCGATCGGCAAGATCGACGAGGAGATCGCGGTCATCGAAGAAGGCCTCAGCCGGCTGAAGGCTGAAGTCGCAGACCCGGGCTCGGCCCGCCTGACGTGACGCGCCAGACCACTCCGCTCAGTCGCGCCGGCCGCCGTCGATGACGGTGAACAGCGGCCGTGCCGGCGTCGGCTCCACCAGCAGCTCTTGCACCAGCGCTGTAGCCGCATCCACATATTTGCGCGTCGGCTTGTCGAGCTCGCGGTTGGCCTCGTCGTCGAGAGCGACCTTTGCAGCTTCGACCAGCTTGCGCATGCGCGCCGCATGGTCGTCTCCGGCCGTCAGCGTCGCGCGTGCCAGCGAGCGCAGCACGAACAGTTCGCCCTCGAGGCGGAGCAGACGGTCGTTGAGCCTGGTCAGGACGGCGTTGAGATCAGCCATTTCTGCTGTCTAGCGGCGATCGGTGAACGGACTCCAAACAGCATCGGCGCAATTGGGGCGATCTCCCGCCAAGCGACGTCGACGATGCCGCCGACGTGAGACATCGTGACGCCGCAGCACATCGCGAGCGCCCGGTTCCGGCACCATATGCCTGGCTGGGTGGGCGTCCGGAGCACGCTCAATGATGCGATCTGTCTCGAGGCCTTTCCTGGTTTTGACCCTGTTGATGTCGACGTGTGCGGCGGCGTCCGCAGCACCGGCGCATCATGCCCGCCCGCATCGTCACATCGTCGTCCATCTGCCGGAAGACGCACCGGTGCCGCCGGGCTGGTACAAGTTTCCCGGATGGCCGCCGATCCCGCCGTCGGAGAACAGAAACCTCGATCCATCCAATTTCGGCGGCGGCTGATCGCACCTCAGGCCGCGGTTCGCGCGAGATAATCACGCGCAAACGCGAGGTACCAGTCGAGGCAGGCCGGATTGGCCATCGCCTCCTTGTTGATGACTTTCTCGACGGGCTGGCCGAGCAGCAGCTTCTTGATCGGCAGCTCCTGCTTCTTGCCGGATAGCGTGCGCGGGATCTCGGTGACGGCAAAGATCTCGTTCGGCAGGAAGCGCCTGGACAGGCCGGCCTCGATGGCCTTGTTGATCTTCACCTGCATGGCGCCATCGAAGGCCACGCCTTCGCGCAGCACGACGAACAACGGCATGTAGCTGTCGCGTCCGAGATATTCGAGGTCGACGACGAGGCTGTCGAGCACCTCCGGCAATGCCTCGATCGCGGAATAGAGTTCGCTCGTGCCCATGCGCAGGCCGTGCCGGTTGATGGTCGCGTCGCTGCGGCCGTAGATGATGCAGGAGCCGTCCGGGTTGACCTTCAGCCAATCACCGTGCCGCCACACCGGGCCGCGGCCGGTGCCGTCAAAATTGTCCGGATAGGTCTCGAAATAGCTGGCTCGGTAGCGCGCACCGTCCTTGTCGTTCCAGAAATAGAGCGGCATCGACGGCATCGGTTCGGTGCAGACGAGCTCGCCGACCTCGTCGATGACGGCGCGGCCCTGTTCGGTGAAGGCCTCGACGGCGGCGCCGAGCAGGCGGCACTGCATCGCACCGGGCGTCTGCGGCAGCTCCCGGTTGCCCCCGATGAAGGCACCGGCGAAATCGGTACCGCCGGAGATGTTCGCCCACCAGATGTCGGCCTGCGCCTTGCTGCCGTTGACCTTCGACAGCGCCGCGAAGCGTTCGTTGAACCAGCCTTGCGTGTCGGCACTCAGCGGCGAGCCGGTGGAGCCGAGACAACGCAGTCGGGAGAGATCGCCCGCGGCAGCAAGGTCGATCTCGGCCTTGGCGCAATTGGCGAAGACCGCTGCGCCCGCACCGAAGAAGGTCGCCTTCGCCTGCGCCACGAAACGCCACAGCGTAGTCCAGTCCGGCTTGTCCCTGGCCCCGCCGGGGCTGCCGTCGAAGATGCAGCAGGTGGTGCCGCCGAGCAGGCCGCCGACCTGACTATTCCACATGATCCAGCCGGTCGACGAGTACCAGTGATAGCGCTCGCCGAAGGAGTTTTCGTGATAGGAGCAGCCGAGATCGTTGTGCAGGCCGAGCAGTGCCAGGACCACGATGACGATGCCGCCATGGCCGTGCACGATCGGCTTCGGCAGGCCGGTGGTGCCGCTGGAATAGACGATCCAGAGCGGATGGTCGAACGGCAGCCACATCGGCTCGAACGCGTCGATCGCAACACCGGTCGTTGCGGTGATGTCGGAGAGCAAGGCATCCGGTGCGGCGGGCGCTGTGGCCGCGCTGTGCAGGATGACGTGCTCGACCGTGGGCAGCGACCGGCGCAGCTCGGCGACGACGTCCTTGCGATCGTGTCGGCGGCCGGCATAGCTCACCGCATCGCAGGCGATCAGCACCTTCGGCTCGATCTGCTTGAAGCGGTCGATCACGGCCGGCGCGGCCATGTCGGGCGCGCACACGCTCCAGACCGCGCCGATGCTGGCGCTGGCGAGAAAACAGACGATGGTCTCGGGGATGTTGGGCAAATAGGCCGCGACGCGGTCGCCGGGCTTGATGCCCTTGTCCTTCAGATGCAGCGCAAGCGCGGCGGCCTTGCGCCGTAGCTCCGGCCAGCTTGTCTCGCTGATCTTGCCGTCTTCGCCGCAACTGACGATCGCGGGCAGACCGGCGGCGTGGGCGGCGTCGACATGCCGGAACACCTGCCGGGCGTAATTGACCTGCGCCCCCGGAAACCAGACCGCGCCAGGCATCTTGCGCTCGGTGATCACGGCCGTGAACGGCGTCGGCGATTGCAGGTCGTAATAGTCCCAGATGCTGCGCCAGAACGCGTCGAGATCGCGAACCGACCACTGCCGCATCTCCTCGTAATTCGAGAAGGACAGGCCACGCTGCTCGGCGAGCCAATTGCGGTAGAGGGCGATCTGGGGAACGAAAGGAGCGGTCATTGCGTATCGGCTTCAGTTGCGGGGAGGGGCAACCTAACCAGTGTCGCAGCAGAGCAGAAGCGACAATTCGTGCAGCCAGCAATGACGGCGTGGAACGCTGCGGTCTCAGCCTACCACTCCACACCGGCCCAGCGCCGTCCGAACACCGGCGGCTTCGCCTTCACCGCCTGCCAGCCGAAGAAATGATGCTTGCCCGACCATTCGTGCACCAGGCCGCTGCAGATCTTGCACTTGAAGCTGCCGGTATGCGCCTCGCTGTGCTCCTCCCGTGTGGCGGTGTAGTTCATGCTGCAGCCGCTGCAGGTAAATTCTTCGGTCGTCCAGATGCTGTTGGCCATTGCACTTCGATGTTCTTGAGCCTCGGATGCGTTTGACGAAACGTAGATGCGCCCCTTTGCAGGCGCGTAAACCGGTGCTCGCAAATCCGGTTAAAGGCCGTTAGGCAATCCGGATTGTCGTCGCGATTTTGCATGATTGTCCCGCAGAGGCCGAGCGCCCGTCAGTCCAAATCGCGCCGCCGGCAGGTCCAAGCGCAGCCTTGACCGGGCAGCTAGATTTCACCCCGTCGCCTCGCTCGGCAGGCGTTTGAAGTTGGGGGAAGCCATGGGACAAAAATTGATCGTTGCGTCTGCGCTGCTGTCGATGGCAACGCCGGCATTTGCCGCGGACATGGGCGCGCCCGTACCGGTAAAGGCGCCGGTGGCGGCCCAGATCTTCAACTGGACCGGCTTCTATATCGGCGCGCATGGCGGCGGGGCCTGGAGCAAGTGGAGCGGCATGGACCCGGCCAATCCGGCGGCGGGCTGGAATTCCGTGACTGCCAGCGGCGGGGTGGCCGGCGGCCAGATCGGCGGCAACTACCAGGTCAGCAACTTCGTGATCGGTCTCGAGGGCACCGGCGCATGGTCCAGTGTGACCCTCAACAACAACAGCCCGTTCGGCGGTGGTGCCGGCTTCATCTTCTCGCTGAAGAACGACTATATCGCCACGGTGGCTGGCCGCTTCGGCGTCGCCTTCGACCGCGTGCTGCTCTACGCCAAGGGCGGCGCGGCCTTCACGCGCGACAAATACTACGCCAACAATGGCCTGGCCGGCCCGCTTGCAGGCTCCGCCTCGGGCGCCTTCAACCGCACCGGCTGGCTGGCCGGCGGCGGCGTCGAATGGATGTTCATGCCGAACTGGTCAGTGCGCGCCGAGTACAATTACATGGGCTTCGGCGCCATCACCGAGCTGCCGGTGACGACAGGCAATCTGGTGGCGACGCCTGCCAATGTGAAGCTGAACATCCAGACCGGAACGGTCGGCGTGAACTATCACTTCTAGCGGCGCGGTCGCATCCGTTGCACGCTTGGCGATGCGGGGCGTTCCTGTACGGCGCGAAAGCCCTTCGCGTGATACGGCGCACATTCGTTGCGCCGTCATGCGCATAGCTTGCCTTTCACGCGGATTCTCCGCGTCGAATTGGGCAAGAGAAAATAACAATGAAGAAGTTCATCGTGCTGCTCACGATCGCTACGACCGTTGCGACGTCGATCAATCAACCCGCGCAGGCGCGCACGCAGGTTGCGCGACCGGCAATCGGCCCGCACTTTGGTAACGGCGGCGGTGGTGCCCCATCAGGCGTTCGGCCTCCGGTCGGTCCTCATTTCGGTGGCGGTGCGCCTGCGTCGACGGTCCGGCCGCCAGTCGGCCCGCATTTTGGCAGCGGTCAGGCCGGCGGGATTGCGACTGGGCCGAGGCCGGGCCTTGATCATGGCACGTCGGCCGGCGGCATCATTGCGGCGGCCGCCGTCACGGCGGTGATCGTGACCGGAGCCGCGATCATCGCGGCCGAAAACCGGTAGAGGGCAGGCCTCGGCCGAGAAGCCGGTCGGCCGGTCGTCTTGACGCCCGGTCGGTTGCTGGCAATAACGCTGGACCGCGCAAGTGCCGGAACCCGCGTCAATGCCGCAAGGAAAGCCGTGCCCGTGAAAAGTCTCCGTCAGCTCCTGACCGGAGAGGACATCATCCAGCTCGTGATCCGCGTCGGCCTGCTGGGCCTGTTGATCATCTGGACCTTCCTGATCATCCGCCCGTTCGTGCCGATCCTGGCCTGGAGCGGCGTGCTCGCGGTGGCGTTCTATCCGGCCTTCAGCTGGGTTGCCAAGATCCTCGGCGGCCGGCCGAAGACGGCTGCGGCCATCCTCACGCTGATCACGCTCGGCATCGTCATCGGCCCGGCGACCTGGCTCGGCCTCAGCGCCGTCGACGGCGTGCGCGGGCTGGCGCGTCAGCTCGACACCGGAGATCTCGCGCTGACGTCGGCGCCGGAGCAACTGAAATCCTGGCCGCTGGTCGGCCCCTGGCTGTTCGAGCTCTGGGAGCAGGCCTACAACAACATTCGCGCGGTGCTGCGCGAGGTGACGCCCTATCTCCAGCCGCTGGCGGGGCCGCTGCTGTCGCTGGCAGGCGATGCCGGCGTGGGCACGCTGCAATTCCTGGTCTCGGTGTTCGTCGCCGGCTTCCTATTTCCGCACGGGCCGAGGTTGGTCGAAGCCGGCCGCGGCTTCCTCTTCCGGATCGTGCCCGAGCAGAGCGAGCATTTCCTAGAGCTGGCGGGGGCGACCATCCGCGCCGTGGCGCAGGGGGTGATCGGCGTCGCGATCGTGCAGGCGCTGCTGGCCGGCATCGGCTTCAAGCTCGCCTCCGTGCCGAGCGCGGGTCTGCTCGCCTTCATCGTGCTGCTGCTCTCGATCGTGCAGATCGGCGCCTTCCTCGTGCTGCTGCCTGTCATCATCTGGATCTGGACCGCCAAGGATGTCACTACGGCGCTGCTGCTGACGATCTTCCTCGTCCTCGTCGGCTTCATCGACACCATGTTGAAGCCGCTGGTGATGGGCCGTGGCCTTACCACACCAACCATCGTGATCTTCGTCGGCGTGATCGGCGGGACGCTGGCCCACGGCATTGTCGGCCTGTTCATCGGACCCATCATCCTGTCCGTGGCGTGGGAAATGATGATGGCCTGGATCAGGACCGAGGACCGGGCCGCCGCCAGCGAGCGCTGAGCGCGCCGCACCGGCTGTGATCAGGACCTCCGCCGAACTTGTCTATTCAGCTAGACAAGTTACGATAGGTCAGATTCTGGTTTCGAGCCTACGACAGGTAATGGCGAAGTCTTCCAAGCTGGTCGCTGCAAGGCGCGGCAAGGTCTTGTTGGTGCGACGGCGATCGGACGGCCTCTGGATGTTCCCCGGTGGTCGCAAACGCGCGCGCGAGTCCGACAAGGACTGTCTCCGCCGGGAGATCAAGGAAGAGCTGCCCAAGCTGAAGCTCGGCCGGATCACCCTGTGGAAGGAAGTGACGGCCAGGAACAAGCGCTCCGGCCGCAAGATGAGCGATGCGATCTTCATCGCCAAGGGCGCCAAGGGGCGGCTCGCGATCGGCGACAAGAACGAGATCGACCGCGCCGCCTGGCAGAAACCGCGCGGTATCCGCCTGACCGCGACCTCGCGCTATATCCGCGATCGGCTGTTTCCGAGGAAGCGGCGCCGGTGAGCGGACGCACATCTGCACTGCGCAGGCTGCGACAAATTGCCCGGTCGTTTCGACGTTAATCCGTCCGCTCCGCCGCACGCGTCCGCCCGGCAAATCTCCGCGATGGGCCCGCCTGCGACTGTGGCGCGGAAAGTCTTGCAGCTTCAGCCTCGCGCAGCTCCTTGCGGAGCTTGCGGGCATCGCGCATCGCGCGCTTGATGAAGGGGTGCTGGGAGTCTTCGGCGAAGAACAGCACCACCTCGCAGCTTGGACATTGCCTGGAATAGCCGTCCTGTAATCGCAGGGCGCGATCCCGGAACACACCTTTGCACCGCGTGCATTGAACCTGAACCGAACTCATCCGCGGACAACAATGGTGATTGGAAATGGATGGTCAGGTGAGGCCAAATGTCTGAAGAAAGGTTGAATGGTCAGGTTGGTTGACCATCGTCTGTCTGGCGCACCGCTGCAACAGACGCGAGTAAATCGGCCGCACTCGCCGAACGCGCGCAGCAGACAGCCTCAGGCTATCGATCCGCCGCTAGTGCTTGGCGGCCATCGCATCCAGGCAATGGTTCAGATAGTCGGTGCGATCCCTCGGCAGGACCTTGTCGAGATCCGCCTTCAGCGCGCATTCGCGCTGCCGCAACTGCTCGGCCCGGCGCTTCTCGGCGGCGTCGCGATACTCGGGAGCAACCTTGTTGGGATCGACCAGCGTCTGCGATCGGGCAGGGCCGGTTGCGAGGAGTGCGGTGGCAGCGATCAAAATGATTGTTCTCAAATGAGCCTCCTGAAAAAGGCGCAGGCTAGCGCGGAGTTCGGTACGGCTCAAACGGCAAACGCGGCGCGATGCCCGATGGTCGTCACGGGGCCGTCGCTCAGCCGTGATCCCGTACCGGATTGCGGCGGGACCAGCGAGGCATCACATCGGCGCGGGGTGCCGTTCGCTTGGAGTTTTCCGATGCGCTCTGTTCTGGCCGTAGTCTCGTTGATCGGGCTGTGTACCGCTGCAAACGCCGCGCCGGCGCATCGCTTCCGCGTGCACCATCCGCGCCATCCCGTGGTCGATCGTTACGGAGCGGAAGCGAACTCGCGGGCGCGCTTTGCAGTCCCGGGCTGGAGCGATGAAGCCACGCAGCGGTGGCTGAACAACGCCTCGTCCAATGTGGGCCGCGGCGGATAGCGGCCGCCGTCACCACCAAAAAAAGTGCGGTCGTGTGAACCAGTTCACACACGATCTCTGCGGCCGCCGCTATGAATCCCGCATTGCTTCACCAATTGATATTTTGAAAACACCCCGGCGCTCCCTACCAAGCGCCGGGGTTTTCATTTGGATCACCGCCACACCCGGCCTGTCGCGTCGTGCGTTCCGGCGGGCGAGTGGTTTTGGTGACGCGATGGCTGAGCGGCTTAAGCCGCCTGCTCCTCGAAAGAGGTGTAGACTTGGCCACTGGGATCGACGATCTGCACGTCCCAGCATCCGTCCTCGACGAGCTCCCTGGCCTTCTTGAGGGCGGCGGTGAGTGACAGCCGCTTGAGGCTGACGACGCCCGCCGTGTCGAAACCATTGATTTCAAACATGCCGCGCTCCTCCTGATTTTCTCGAATCTTACACCTTTCGAGGCGGTTGTCTGCGGCCTTGTCGTGCCGTGCGGCAGGCAGCCCCAGGAATTCGCTTCCCTATTCGGCCCTATGCCCCGGGAACTCCGTACTCGACCGGAGCGCAGGGGGACGCCAGGCGGCCGGGCGCTAACGTGGAATTAAGCCAAAAAGCTCACAATTTTAGGCAGTTGTGTAGGTGGGTGCTGCGTACGGGAGGCGTCGCGAAGACGTTCCAGCGTCGGCTTCCTGTTACTCGCTCATTTGAGGTCCATGCACGTGAGTACGACATCCCAGGCGGAAGGCCTTGTCGAACAGTTCGACCCCGCGGCATTGGCGCTCGCGGTCGCCGCGCCCGAAATTCCCGAGGAATCAGCGCCGCTCGTACGGTCCAGCCGCAAATCGGTCGTGGCACTGGCGCTGTGTGCGCTGGCCATCAACGGCACGGCGGCGGTCTACACGTTGCCGTCCGGTCTTCCGACGCCTGATCTCGGCAGTCTGGCCGAGCTGTTCCCGAGCCGGAAACCGTCCGCGCCTAAACCGGATCCTGTCGTCGCAGCCCTGAAGGAGATCCAGGCGGCCCAGCAGCAACAGACGGCCTTGTTGCAGGAGAGCGCTGCCGCGTCCCAACAGAACGTGGCCCGGCAGCAGCAGGATTCAACGGTGCTGTTGTCGCTGCGACAGAGCATCACGGACGAGCGGGGCGACGTGAGGAAGGTGTCGTCGCAGCTGTCGACGCTGATCGCGAAGATCGACATGCTGCAGACGACGATGTCGTCGGACGTCACGTCCTCGATCCGCAAAGCCAATGCGCGCTACGGGCTGTCGGCTGCGATGCGCAAGCGGATGATGATGGTCAAGCAGCCGAAATCTCTCGGGCCGGTTTCGGTCGGTGGAGCACCGCTGAGTATGCCTGCAACGACCACCGCGGCGGCGCCGGAGAGCTGACCCTTCATCACGCAACTCGCCGCGGATCAGGGCCACGTCGCTGTAGCCGCGTCTCGTACGTGCTTCGTGCGTTGTTCCCTCGTGTCAGCGGGACGAGAAGCGCTTGTCAAATGCGAAATGGAACACAGACTTTCTTTCCTAATCATCTAAGCTGGAGGGCAAGCATCTAATCAGCGCGGTAAGGGACTAATTCATGGAGACTGCCAAGAACTGTCGGGCCCAGTCGGCTGAGTGCCTCGGCTTGATGCGAACGGCGCGGAATGAAGCGGAAGCCAGATCCCTTAAATCCCTATCGGAAAGCTGGGTTCGAATCGCGAACCAAATCGATCGATATCATTCCCTTATCTCGTCCAGGCATAATGCGAGCACCGACCCATCAACGGGACGGTCATAGTCTTCGCTGCACGATCCACTCCGATCCAGGAAAGCCGAGAGGCGAAAGACCTGACGCTCCAGGCGTCAGGCGCCGACGATGACCGCTGTCCAACTCGAGAACAATTTGAGTCTGCGAGGAACTTGCGATCGTGCTGCTGATCACTGTTCCATCTCCGAGTAAGATCGGCAAATCGATGCCCTGCGGTGGGACGGTATGAACCCAGGAGTCTGTTCGCAGCCATAGCTTGGCGCCTGTCTCGAGCGTCCAGTAGCGTGTGTGAGCGGCCCATTCCAACTGTTCTTCCCCTGAACGTTGGAACTAACAGAGTTTTGAAGGTCGAATTTGACATTCGACAATACGAGCCAAGGGTATCCGCGCGGATCGAAAGAAAACAGCGGCTCGGCGGACTTGCAGTCAGAGCGTGATGCACGCCCACGGACTCTTTTCGGAACTTGACGGATCGCAAGTTGCGGGGGAGTTAGGCCTCTAGGCTATCGTCAGTCGATGTCCACTCAGCCCAAGATGGAGATCGGCAAGGCCCGGTGGCTCCCACGCCATACCCCCTAATATCAGCCACCGGGTCGCCAATAACTCGTCAGCCTCAACAACGAGCCCGTTGCGCTACGGCCCCAATTCGCGGCCGATGGCATCCTCCGCCATGCCCGACGTGAGACCGGTCAACGCGATCACAAGGGTTATTCGTTCGGGGATACCAGGCCCTTGATCTGTTTGGTGCACGCCGTGGATCGCGAGCATGTCGGCTGCGGCGTTAGCTGTGGAGAGCTGAAGATCCGACGGGCCTCTTCAGAATCCGCTAGTTGGCGGCGCTGCCGTTTTTGGTCTTGCCAGACTCCTTGGACGAATGCTTTGTCGCCGGCTTGGCCGTTGCGGCAGGCTTCTTTGTCGCATCATCGCCGCGGGCAGCTCCCCAGGGATCGACGGCCTTTTGCGCGGGAACATTGCTGAGTGAGCGCTGGTAGGCGCGCTCGGCCCTGGCGTCATCCGCCTTCTGCGACTCCGTCTTGTCCTTGTCCGCTTCGCCGTACATTGGAACATGGTCCTGTGCCAATGCGGGTCCAGCGATCAGGGTAAACATGACGGCGGCGGCGATCTTGCGCATCGAGAGACTCCTGGTTCCTGGACGAGCATAACATCCAGCCGCTTGAGGCATCAATGCTTCGAAACTCTTCGGGTGTTTTTGCCGGGCATCGCCGGGCACACAAGGTCGCCACCGCGGAAGCTGGCGGGCCTTCACACGATCCGCTGCTGGACCGCGCCAATCCGAACCCGGTTCGAGGCAGCGTGGGCCGGGCCGTCATGCCCGGGCAGGATCGTCAAGCGCGTTCCCGCTGAACCGGAAAGCTTTCCGTCGCGAGCGTGATGAAATCGCCTTCCAGCATTTCTTCATCACGGCAGAAGTGAATGTCTCTGATCAAACCCTTATGGTGTCCGACAAACACTTCAAGATCGCCGCGTTTGCTGACGACGTCCTGCAACCTCGATATGACTTCCGACGCTTTCATCACAGCTCCTGGCTGGCCCTACAAGTGGTACCCGGACCTAAGACAAGCACTGCCGGCATCACGCTCGAAAATTCCTCATGCCGTCAGGCGCAGACCACGAACGTCTTCGCATCGACGGCCGCGCGTTCCGATGTCGGTCTTCCTTCCTGAAGATATCCGATACGCTCAATGAGCGAATTCTGTGTCAGCAGTCCTGGGAAAAATCGTCGCAGGTGCTGGGCAAGTCGATTTTGCCGCACCCGATGGTGGCCGAGGACCTCATGCGTCAATCGTCCCGATCGCTAGACCGCTTCACAGATACCGTTAAAGCAGGCTCGACCAAAAGCGCCGCGAACACAGCTGCTAGAAGCGTAGCGTCAAGCCGTATTGCTGATAGATCGCCCGAAACCGCGGATCGACCAGCATGGCGACAAGAGTCCGGCTGCTCTCGATGTCCGAGGTGAGGGCGGTCACCCCGGCAGAAAATGAAATCTGCTGCTGCACTTCGTCTGGAAACGGGCCGACGATCTCAATTCCAGGTACGCTCATCAATTCGCTGATTTGCTGAATCGCAAGATCCGCCGCGCCGGACAGGAGCGTTTCCGCGACCAGGCCGCTCGAGATGATGGTCGCGCGCCTGCGAATCTCTTCGTCGAGTCCGAGCTTCTTCAAGACCGACGCAAAATAGATTCCGCTCGCGCCAGTTTGAGAGAAGGCGACGGACCTTGCCGATTTAAGGCTGGCGACGAAGGCATCCAGGGTATCGATCCGGGGATGTGGGGCGCCGGCCTGAACCGCGACGCCGTAGCGCGACGTCACGACGTCACGACGGCTCGACGATAAGATCTTGCCTCCGGCGATCAGGTCATCCAGGGATTCAGTCAGGGCAAAGACGACGTCGCAGGGCTGGTTCGCCTTCAGCTTTTCAAGAATCAAGGTCGTAGGCAGCCACTCGGTGCTGACTTGACAACCCATGGCGTTCAGGGCGGGGCCGATCTCCTCGTCGAAGGCGCCCTTGATCGGAAGGGCCGACATCAAACGGATCTGGGACTGCATGTCGCGCTCGCTAGGCTTTTTTCTCAGGGGCGCGACCGGCGAACATGGCCTTGCTCGACGGTGATGTGCGCGAATAGCCCATCGAACAATATCCTCCGCCCTGATAGCGTTCGGACACGGCATCGCTGGTCTTGTCGCTGAGGCGGTCGGTGTAGCCATCCGCGCTATCGACGGGTTGCCATCCGATGATGTCGCGCCCGTCGCGGCGCCACCACGACATGGGCGTGTTGTTCGATACGCCCCAGACGACGACGCAGCCGGCTTCACCCAGGCTCGAGGTGACGACGCTTCTCTCGACGAGGGTCGCCATGTCGCGATGAGACAACCATGTGCTCAGCATTCGCGCGTCGTCGGGCTCGGCGCGGCACGAGCCGATCCGCAGGAACACGCTCTCCACACCATGCTTGTCCCAATACAGCCGCCCCATCAGCTCGCCATAGGTCTTGGAGAGGCCATAATAACCGTCGGGTCGCATGTAGCTGTCGTCGTCGAGCGGGGTGTCGCGCTCATGAAATCCGATGGTGTGATTGGAAGATGCGAACACCATGCGGACGCCCTCCTGCCGCGCGGCCTCGTAGGCGTGATACAGCCCGCGAATGTTGGGCCCGATCACCGTTTCAAACGGCTGCTCGACGGAAATTCCGCCGAAATGAACCACGGCTCCGCATCCTTCTGCGAGACGGAGAATGGCGTCGCGGTCCTCGAGGTCGGCCTGCGCAAACGTCGCGTTGGCGGGCAGTTGAGTCGGAAATGGCACGCGATCGGTCAGGCGGAGTGTCCAGCCGAGACCCGCCAGATAGCGCGTCAGCACCTGGCCAAGGCCACCGGACGCGCCTGTCAGCAGGATCGGCTTCTGTGGAATGGGCTGCCTGTTCATTCTAGACCTCGCACATGTGAGTCCGAAGATGGTTCGACTACCTAGGCTTCGCGCGCAACGCGCCGGAGGTGATCGGGAGTAAGCTCGCTGAGCCTGTTAACGCCGATCAACGCCATGTCCCGCATGATCTCGTCTTGCAGGATGCGCATCGCGTGCACGACGCAATCGGCCCCGCCGAGTGCGGCCGCGTACAGGAAGGGTCGCCCCAGAAGCACGAAGTCGCCCCCGAGCGCGAGCGCCTTCAGAACGTCGGTTCCGCGACGGATGCCGCTGTCGACGATGACCTTCATGGAGCCCTTGTGTTGTGCGATTTCCGGCAGCACGTCGAGCGGGGCGACGGCATGATCGAGCTGGCGACCGCCGTGGCTCGAGAGAATGATGCCATCCGTGCCGCATTCCCTCGCGATGGCGACGTCGGCCGGCGACAGCAGGCCCTTGACCAGAAGTTTGCCCTGCCATTGGCGGCGAATGGCTTGCAGGTGGCTCCAGCTGAGCTTGTCGCGTGCAATGGTGTTGCGCACCGATCCTTGAGACATCATGGGCGGTCCGCGTTCAGCCTCGGTGTTCTCGAAATGCGGAGCGCCGTGGCGCAAGAAGGTCCTGGCCACGACGCCGAGCAACCAGCGCGGATGCGTGGCACTTTGCCAGGCGACCTTGGGCGTGATCCGGATCGGCATGCTGAATCCGCTGCGCGTGTTGTGTTCGCGATTTCCCAGCACGGGCGTGTCGGCCGTCACGACCAGGGTCTGATAGCCCGAGGCGGCGACGCGGCGGAGGAGCCGGTCGATGCGATCCTGATCGCCCGGAATGTAGGCCTGAAACCAGGCCTTCGAATTTGCGCGGTGTACGTCTTCGAGCTTGATCAAGGACGATGCGCTCAGGATCATAGGCACGTTGATCTGACGGGCGGCTTCGGCGAGCACAATATCGCCCCGGTAGGCCACGAATGCAGCGCCTCCGAGCGGCGCAACGCCGAAGGGAGCGGAATACGTCTCGCCGAACAGATCGACGCGGCTGGTTCGAGCCGAGGTATCGACCATCATCCGGGGAAGGAAACGATAATCTTGATAGGCGGCCATGCCGGCGCGCATCGACGATCCGGTTTCCACCCCGCCGGAGACATATTGAAAGATCATGCGGGGGAGGCGGCGGCGGGCATGTCGCTCAAAATCGTCCAGGGCGAGAAGATCGCGGAAGCTGAAGGGAATGCTCGCAGCCGGGCGCGCCAGGCTCGTCTGGGCCGGTATCGAGCGCGCGTCTGCGCCAGCAGGCTGTGAGTTCATCGCTTGAATCGGCATGCGCTGCCGCTCCAATGTTTGCAAAGCGCGGGGAGATGCAAATCACCGCGCTCGCGGCACGGCAGAATTGTAATCGGTTACAAAACGAGTATGCTCCGCGGGAGGGATGGGTGCAACATCTTTCCGAACCCGCAGACATGTGGCAGTTCTTGGTCTGACGATTGATCGCATGAGGCCCATCACGTGCCGAAAGGCTCACAGCGCGTTGACCTGACGAAGCGAGACGTTCCGGTTATCCGCGATGTCGCGGCAAGGGCCGGGGTCTCGACAGCGACGGTATCGCGCGTCTTCAGCGGCGCTGCGGGCGTGCGAGCCGACAAGCGCGAGTCGGTCCTCAAGGCTGCCCGCGAGCTGGGGTTCGTCGCCAACAGCGCGGCGAGAGCTCTGACCACGCGGCGTTTCATGGCCGTCGGTGCGATTGTTCCCAATCTCGGGAATGAGGCTTTTGTTCGCGCGCTTGTCAGCTTTCAGGAGCGTCTGCGTGGGGCCGGATATACGATGGTCACGGCCAACGCCGGCTACGACCTCAAGGACGAACTGCGCGAGGCGACCTTCCTTTTGGAGCGGGGGGTCGACGGCTTGATGCTTGTCGGTGACATCCATCATGCAGACCTCTACGACCTCATTGGTCGAAAGAAAGTCCCGTTTGTTCAGGCGTTCACGCTGTCAAAAGCACATCACTGCGTGGGTTTCGACAACAAGGCCGCCGGTGTGCGCGTGGCTCAGTACCTCATGAGCCTCGGGCATCGGAGGATCGGTCTAGTGTCGAGCGCCCGTAAGGACAATGATCGCGGTGGCGCGCGAGCCGCGGGTGTATTGCAGGCGTTGAAGTCCAGGGGGCTTCGCATCGCAAGCGGGCATGACGTCGAGATGGCATATGGCATCGCAGGCGGCCGTGATGCGCTTCGGCAGATATTGGCTGCCCCCGGCGCGGCGCCCACAGCTGTGATATGCGGTACCGATCAGATCGCCTTCGGGTTGATGGCGGAGGCGGCGGCGCGTGGTGTGCGGATTCCGCAGGATCTGTCGGTCGTGGGCTTCAATGATTCCGATTTTTCCCCGTTCCTGACGCCGCCGCTCACGACCACGCGCATCCATTCTTCGGAAATCGGGCTTATGGCTGCCGAAAACCTCGTCGCGCAGATGTCCGGCGCTCCGTCTCAGCGGGTGACCGAGATCGAAGCTGACCTCATCGTGCGCGAGAGCGCCTGTCCACCGCGATCACGCCGATAGGCTCGCCGATGTTGCGTTGCAGCTTGCATTAATGTTGAAACCGGTTACAGATTTGCGGCGAGGGCGTGCCCGCGCGGTCGAGCGCGAGTGTGATGCCTGGTCTCGTGGGGATGCCGATGGCTACTCGGATCGTTCTTCTGCACGCTACTCCGATCGCGATGGAGCCGATCCAGGCGGCGTTTGCGCAGCGATGGCCCGATGCCGAGATCGTCAATCTGCTGGATGACGCGCTAACGATCGATCGCGCCCGGGAGAGCGAGCTCACGGGCAAGATGATCGAGCGCTTCGTGTCATTCGGGCAGTACGCGCACGGCATTGGCGCGGACGGAATTCTGGTGACGTGTTCCGCCTTCGGTCCGGCGATCGAGAAGCTCGGCGAGGCGCTGCCCATACCTGTGATCAAGCCGAACGAGGCGATGTTCAAGGCAGCCTTGGCCCATGGATCGCGGATCGGAATGCTGGCGACGTTCGGCCCATCCGTGCCGACGATGACCGATGAATTCGACGAATTCGTCGCGGGCCAGGATCGACCCGCAACGCTCCGGACCGTCCTCGTGGATCGCGCGATCGACCTGCTGCGCAAGGGGGACGCGCAGACCCATAACGAACTGGTCGCCGCGCGCGCTCCCGAATTGGCCGATTGCGATGCCATCATGCTCGCGCATTTTTCCACCTCGCGCGCCGCTGCGCTGACCCGGGCCGCCGTCGGCAAACCCGTTCTGACCGCGCCGGAGGCTGCAGTCGATCTCATGAAGCACCTCGTCGATCAGCGTGGATCGACCAGCTAGCGAGTGGACGGAGTGCCGGGGGCATTCATGCAGGTGAGGGAAAGGCGATTGTGTCGGAACTGACGGAGTTGATCGGCTCATTGGTGCAGATCGGTCGTAGAAGACGACTGCCATTCGGAGGAAGCAAAAATGAAGAAGCAAGACGACAAGTCCAACTCGCGCCGCGGGCGGCGCAATTTCCTGAAGCTCGCAGGTGGCTCGATTGCCGCTGCCGGCGTCTATGCCATCCCCACGATTTCGCGTGCCGCCGATACCGTGAACATCGGTGCGCTCTATCCGGTCACGGGCAGCCTCGCCCAGATCGGCGAGGGATGCGTCGCTGCTTCGAAACTCGCCGTTGAAATGATCAACGAGGCGGGCGGCATCAAGTCGCTGGGCGGCGCCAAGCTGAACTTGATCATCTCGGACGTCCAGTCCGATACGACGGTCACCCGGACCGAAACCGACCGTCTGATCAACGGCAACAAGCTCTCGGCGATCCATGGCTGCTTTGCCAGCGCGCTGACCCTGATCGCAAGCGAAGTGGCTGAACGTGCGCGTGTCCCGCTGCTGACGGGCTCCAGCTCGGACCAGTTGAACAAGAACCGCCGCTACACCTTCACGCCGTTCGCACGCGCATCCCAGTTTGCGGAAACGCAATTGCAGATGTCGAAGCTCGTGACCGACAAGCCCAAGGTGGCGGTCATCTTCGAGAACACCGCGTTTGGAACGTCGACCTCGAACGGCTTGCGCGAACTAGCTCCCGGGCAGGGGGCCGAGATCGTCCTGTTCGAGCCTTACTCGGCGGGTTTTGCGGATGCCAGTCCGCTGATCAACAAGGTCAAGGCATCCGGCGCGAACACGCTGATCTCCGTGTCTTACCTCAACGACCTCATCGTGATCGTCCGTACGATCAAGCAGGTCGGCCTCAATATCGCGATCAATGGCGGGTCGGGCGGCTTCGTCATGCCGGACTTCTACAAGAACACCGGCAAGCTTGCCGAGGGACTGCAGGGCGTGGCGCATTGGAGCCACGACATGAACGACGATGCCAAGAAGGTCAACGCCGAGTTCCAGAAGCGGACCGGCAATTTCCTGTTCGAATACGCAGGCGGGGTGGTCGCGCAGACCTACCTCATCGCCGAAGCCCTGGAACGTGCGGCCTCGGCCGACCCGGTCAAGGTTCGCGAAGCCCTCACCGCGCTCGACGTGTCGTCCGGATACGCGGCCATGTGCCCGGGCGGAAAGGTCAAGTTCGGGCCTGACGGTAAGAACATCCATGCCCATCCGGTCGGCGTGCAATGGCAGAATGCCGATCTCGTCAGCGTTTTCCCGCAGGCTGACGCGCGCGCTCCGTTCCTCAAGACCTGAAGGCGACGCCGGACATGGTAACGACTTTGGTGCAGGCCGTGATCAACGGCCTGCTGATCGGCGGGATTTACGCTCTGGTCAGTATCGGCGTGACGCTGATCTTCGGCGTCGTCAAGATCGTGAACTTCGCGCAGGGCGAGTTCGTGATGATCGGAATGTACATCACCTACTTTCTCTCCAATCAATTCGGCATCGATCCGCTCTTCTCGCTGCTGGTGTCGATGCCGGTCCTGTTCGTCACCGGAATGTTGATCCAGCACTTTCTGATCCGCCGGGTGCTCGGCGAAAACGACATGCCGCAGATTTTTCTGACATTCGCGCTTTCGCTGCTGCTGATGAATGTCACGCTGCTGCTGTTCACGGCGAATTACCGGACCGTGCACACCTGGTACTCCGATGAATCCATCTTCTTTGCCGGTCTCAGCATTCCGGTCGCAAAGTTGATCGCGTTTACCGTTGCGATGTGCCTGAGCGGCATTCTCTGGCTGTTCCTCCACAGAACCGATCTGGGCAAGGCCATGCGTGCGGCCTCGCAGAACCGCGAAGTCGCCATGCTGATGGGCATCAATCCGAATTGGGTGTTCGCGGTGGCGCTGGGCATCGCATTGGCGCTTGCCGGCGCCGCCGGCTCGCTGTTGATGCCTTTCTATCCGGCCTATCCCATGGCCGGGCAGGTCTTCGTGCTGATGGCGTTCGTTGCGGTCGTGCTGGGAACGCTCGGCAACGTCGTCGGTGCGTTCGTGGCGAGCCTCATGATGGGCGTTGCCGAGTCGCTCGGCATTCAATTCGTCGGCGCCGATTCCGGGCTGATCGTCGTGTTCATGCTGCTGCTGCTCACTCTGGCGTTCCGGCCAAGCGGCCTTGGCGCGCGGAGGTCCTGACATGCAGAGCGGTCGCTATCTCGGCCTCGGCCTGTTTGCAGTGGCACTCTGTGCCCTGCTGGCGGTGCCGTATTTCGTCACCAGTTCGTTCGCGATTGATATTCTGATCCGGATCTTGCTGTTCGCCTTCATTGGTGTCGCCTGGAACCTGATGGGAGGTTACGCCAAGCAACTCTCGCTCGGTCACGCCGCCTATTTCGGGCTCGGGGCCTACACCTCGACGCTTCTGCAGGTGGATCACGGGATCTCGCCCTGGATCGGGATGATCGCAGGCGGCGTCGTCGCCATGATCGCGAGCCTGCCGATCGGTTGGCTGTGCTTCCGCTTGCGCGGCCCATACTTCACGATCGCGACCATCGCCACGGCGCAGGTTCTCATGCTGATCTTCCTCAAGTTCAGGGATTTCGCGTGGGGAGCGGAAGGGACCACGATTCCAAATCTCGGCAACGCGCCGTGGATGATGCAGTTCGAGGAGAAGTCCGCGTATTTCTACGTCATCCTGGGCCTGCTGGTGATCGCGTTGGGCGTGACGTACTGGCTCGAGCGGTCGTGGGTGGGCTACTATCTGATGGCCATCGGCGAGGACGAAGATGCGGCCGAGGCCATCGGCGTCGATGCACCGCGAATGAAGCGATACATCTACGCGACAAGCGCATTTTTGACCGCGCTGGCCGGCACATTTTACACCCAGTACATCTACTTCATCGATCCGGCGACGGCGTTCAGCTTCAACATTTCGATCGAGGCTGCGCTGGTCTCGATCGTCGGGGGCATCGGAACGCTTTGGGGACCGGTCATCGGGACGGTTCTGCTCGAGACCACATCTGCGTTGCTTCAAAGCTGGCTCGGAAGCTCAACCGGTGGAATTCAGCTCACGGTCTACAGCTTGATCCTGATGGCGGTCATTCTCTGGCGTCCCACGGGGATCATGGGCTTCGTCAACGAGCTTCGCGAAGGGCGCTCGGGCAAGAAAACGGGGGGGAGCTGAAGCCATGGGTGACGCGCTCATTGTTCAAAACCTCAGCAAGCGCTTTGGTGGGTTGAAGGCCGTTCAGGATGTCGGCTTCTCTGTTCGCGAGAACGAGACGGTCGCGCTGCTTGGTCCCAATGGGGCCGGCAAGACCACCAGCTTCAACCTGATCACGGGATTCCAGAAGCCGGACACCGGCTCGGTCGTGGCCTTTGGCCGGGAAATCGCGGGCCTTCGGCCTCACGTGGTGTGCTCGCATGGCGTGGCGCGCACCTTTCAGGTTGCCAAGCCGTTCGGGGCGATGACGGTGCTCTCCAATGTCATGACCGGAGCGTTCCTGCATCACAAGGGAATGGCGGCGGCTCGGCAAAAGGCCATCGAGGCGATCGAATTCGTCGGGCTGGGATCGCGGCAGTCGATGGCCGCGCGCGACCTGACGACGATCGATCAGCGCCGGCTCGAGATGGCGCGGGCTCTGGCGACGGAGCCGCGTCTGCTGCTGCTCGACGAGGTGATGGCCGGATTGAATCCGTCCGAGATCGATCAGGCCGTGGCTCTCGTCAAGAAGCTCGCTTCAAGGGGTCTGACGATCGTCATCGTCGAACATGTCATGCGTGCGATCATGGCTGTCGCGGATCGAATGGTGGTGCTGGATCACGGTCAGAAGATCGCGGAAGGGTCGCCGAAGGACGTGGTCGCAAACCCGGATGTCATTCGCGCCTATCTCGGTTCGGCCCATGCCGAAGTAGCTCCTGGAGTTGTCTCGTGATTGAACTGTCGGCAATCAACGCCAGCTATGGAGCGGTCCCGGCCATCTCGGACGTCACGATTGCGGTCGGAAAGGGTGAGGCGGTCGGGCTGTTGGGAGCCAACGGCGCGGGAAAGAGCAGCACGCTGCGCGTGATTTCGGGCTTGCTGCGCCCGACCTCCGGAAGCGTCAAGCTCGACGGTGCCGTCATCTCGAATCTTGCGCCTTACAAGGTCGCGGAGCTCGGCATCGCCCATGTTCCGGAGGGCAGGCGGGTGTTCCCGGAGATGACCGTCGAGGAGAATCTCGAGATCGGCGCCTACGTTCCGGCGGCGAAGGTCGATCGCCGCCGAACCATGGAGCTCGTCTACAACATCTTTCCGCGCCTGGCCGACCGGCGGACGCAATTGGCGGGGACGATGAGCGGCGGCGAGCAGCAGATGTTGGCGGTCGGAAGGGGCCTGATGTTGAAGCCGCGTCTGCTCATGCTCGATGAGCCGTCACTCGGCCTCGCACCCGTCATGTGTGACGTCACATTCGACAAAATCCGGGAAATCCACGCCATGGGGACCTCGATCCTGCTGGTCGAGCAAAATGTCAGCCGGGCCCTTACGCTGGTGCAGCGGGCCTACGTGCTCGAGAGCGGACGCGTGATCATGCACGGCGACAGCAAGGACCTGGCGACCGACAAGCGCGTGCAGGCCGCCTATCTCGGCCTTTGAGATCGTCTGATCTCGCCAACAAGCAATCTGGACTTGGCGCGGCCTTGACGACGCTGTCGGCAAAGAGATCAAGGCGGCTGCGGTAGCTGGAGCTACGTTCCAACAGATATGCAACGTCGGCGAAATTGCAGCGACTGCGGAAGCTCGATCCTGAGTTCGACGCGTTCCAGACAAAGCACTCCGAGGCGAACGGTTTGGTCGGTCAGATCTTGCGCTGCAACAAAGACGCACCCGAGGCTCGCACGAAAGCAGATGGTCGCGTCGCCTTGTGGGCAGCGATGCGGCCGAGAAGAAGCATGGGCTTGCCTCGGCTGGTTGGCCGCCGGCGCGCCAACGCAGTGGCTTATTTCGACGAGATTTCGGTAGAGGTGGCGAGGATGGCGTCGCCGTCCAAAATGGGCTTGGCAATGTCAAAAAAGCGCGCGACGGCGGCTGAACCATTGTGTTGATCCATCGCGGCCTGATCGGCATACCGTTCGTAAGTAGTAAACATGCTCGGGTCGGAATTGTCCTGCGACACGTAGTAACCGATTGTCTTGGGCTCATTAGCCCGGACATATGCCGCGACTTCAAGCAGTGCCTGTCGCATCGTCGCTTCGCAGCCCTTCTTAACCCGAATGATTGCGGTAATCGTCAGCATAATGATTCGCCTCTGAAGGAGTAGAAGAACTATACGTCGACCCTCGAGCTCGCATACAAGGGCTTTTGTTTCACCAAACGAAGCGATCTCCTTGCCAACCTGTCGCGGTTTGGATTCGACTAAAGGAGAGCTCGATAACAGGCCCGGAGGGAGGCGCATGAGCGCGCAAGTAACCGAGTGTTGCGGGCCCTCTTCAAAAAGATATTCATCTCTCCAGGCCTTGGTCATAGCATGCGCGATGTTTGCGCCGCTCGGCGTGGCTGCGCAAGATGTTTCCACCGGACCTGTTGGTGGCGAGGAACATCAATGGGGTGGCAACCACCCGGATGCGCAAACGTTAGCCGGTCTGGCTGAAAGGAGCGAGGTCCAAGACTCATTGTGTCTGATCGTCGAGTCCGCGGCCAGGGCCAACGATCTGCCCTTAGACTTTTTCGCCCGCGTCATTTGGCAGGAGAGTCGCTTCCGGGCAGACGCGATCGGACCGATGACCCGTTCGGGACAGCGTGCTCGGGGAATCGCGCAATTCATGCCAGGCACGGCAAGGGAACGAGGTCTGCTCGATCCCTTCAACCCGGTGCAAGCCCTCCCAAAAGCCGCGGAATTTCTAGCCGAGCTTCGTACCCAATTCGGCAATATCGGATTTGCTGCCGCAGCCTACAATGCCGGCCCACGGCGCTTGCGAGACTGGCTGGATGGCACTGGCGGAATGCCATCAGAAACTCGCAATTACGTCCTCGCAACGACCGGGCGCGGGCTGGAGGATTGGGTGGCAATCGGAAAGAATGGCAAGCTGCTCGACGGTGAAGAGAATTCGACTTGCGCTGAGCTGGTGGCGCTGCTTCGCCAGGAGCCCAATCAGTTTGTTTCGCGGCTGAACCAGAGCGTCGCGCGTGCGATCGCGATGCCTTGGGGTATACAATTGGCCACCGGCTTCAATCGCAATCAAGCGCTCGCAGCATATGCGAGCGTTGTTAATGGCGTCGGCACGGTTCTCGATAAGCAAGCTGATTCAACGCGTCAGCCAATACTCGTCCGGACTCGCGGGACCAGCTCGTTTTATCAGGTCAGGATTGGCGTCAGTTCGCGTTGGGAGGCCGACCGCCTCTGTAAACAGATCCGCCTGGCTCACGGCGCTTGCCTCGTGAAGCGAAGGGGGGCGTGATGCAAGGCTTAGCTATCCAACTCCGTGGCCACGCGTATGACGCTCGTCCGAACCGGTTTTCCAGCATTCGAACGCGCGGGGCTCGCCGGGCGGGTCGCTCTATCTCAGCGATTGCTCGTTGCGTAGCTTTTCCCTCAGGCGTTGCAGACGATCGCGAATTGCCATCGGAGATCCACGATCGAGTAGGCGCGCAATCCTGTCGGTCGGAACTCCGCGCGCCTTGAGAACAACCAGTTTGAGGTCGTCTTCTGGCGACCAGTGATCTGTTCTCATGTGTCATCTCCAAGATCGAGATACTCGGGCCATTCGATTGCAGTGCAGATGAGACCCCGACGATCCATCTCATCGCGTAGTTCTTCGGCACGCCGGCGCGCGGGCAGACCCATGAGGCGGGTGCCGGCCGACGCATCGGCGATGATCTCCCGCCGTATCGTCTCGTACATCCCAACAAGGAATTGGTCGGAGAGGGCTTCAAGCTCGGTCATGACAACACGCTCGATGAGGCTAAACTAGGTGCCGCTTCCGGGGTCATCGTGCGACCGCGCGAGACTATGAGGCTTGCGCTCCTTCGCCTCGATGCTGGCCCGTGTGATGCCGGTGATAACGAGCGCCAATAGGCAAATGTAGGTGAAGGCAGCCATGAGCCACGAAAATAACTTACGCATGCAATGACCGGGCTTTTTCTGAGCGAACCCGGCGCGCCGAATATGATAGCGCGCCGACTTCGCCAGGTAACTCCGGACGGGGCAATGTCCGGTATTCGTAAGCTTACCGGTCGCGCGATCTGCGGCAATCGAACTTGCGGATTAAGCTTGATACTGCGGCCGGAGGTTAATTCCGGAACCCCGGCGCGGCGCTGGACTTACGTGCAGATCGGGACATCGCGCGATGCCAACTCCGTTCGCCATCGCCGATTTCTAGGTACCGCCTTTCGCGAGAGGTGCCTCTTCAACGGGGCGCTCAATCTTGCCAGCCATTGGATGCCCGCCGCAATTGCAAATTCGCACTGAACAAGCTGAGATAGTTCGCCAAGAAGCAGCTTTGGCATCGAAAATACGATGGCGCGCTTTTCTGTTAGACAAATCTCAAAAGTAATGGCTATTCAATCGCATGGGCTGGATTCCGAATTGGCTTCGACGGGCAGATGTTAGAGTGAGACCTGGGGAGGGCGCCCAGGTCGACTTGCAACCGTTGTCGAAACGCGGTGGTCATTGGCTGAAAGCAAACTTGTTCCGTTTCCCGGGGGCAGTGTGGTCCCGAAAGCGCGGCTGTGTAGACTTGTCAGAGGGCGATGTGATTGCGCTGCATCTTGTTGTTGAGCGGATCACTGAAGCGGGGCTGAAGTTGAACCTGTCGGGGCGGCTTCGCGGCTGGGACGGTGCATCGCCTGTTTGGACGTTGCTGGTGCGTAAGCCGATTTAGAAGTCCCCTAGCGCCACCAATCTTTCAAATTGAGCTTTAGCCGTTCCGACCTCAACGGATTGCAACGAGCCAGCCGCCTGCAATAACCAAACGGTTTTCAAGATTTGGCGCTAAAAACGATCAAGTTCTTCGTGATCGCGTCCGAAAACCAGACGCCCCAATGCACGATTGTCGGATGCTGCATGATAAGGGGCACTTCCCTTAGCTGGCGCCCCTGTGCAATCAGCCTGGCAATCGTCTCGGCCTTTTCGCTGTCTGGAAGGTACCCGCGCGCAAACATTCTTGAGATCCAATAGGATCGTGGCCGCTCGTTTACGTGGTTGTGCCCGCGCGTGGCGTTCGGTGGCACAGTCAGCAGCACGATGCGCGGTCGGCAACGAATAATGTTGTCGAGATAGTTGTCGGCAAAACGTTCTTCGATGTGTTCGGAAACCCCGATCGAGATCGAAAGATCTACGAACGCATCGGAGATCTGGGGTGCAGGGTGACGCAAGTCAGCGAGCGTGAAGCGGTTCGCAGGACAGACGAGCGCGTCTTTTGCTGCGGACGATCCTTCGATGCCCCGCGCGTCTATGCCGGTACGCAAAAAAGCATCGATCCAATGACCGGTCGCACAGCCGTAATCGACAACACTTTTGACACTGAACGCATCGGCAATGCGAGGAGCCAGCCATTCGGCTTGCGGTCGACTGTCGATCAGATTTAGGGCGAAAAAGTCTTCGTCGTAAGCTTTGTGGATATCATGTTTGCCAGTAATAGCCTCCTTAGTCTTGCTGGCGGTTTGCCGAACCATCTCGATTAAGCTTTTGCTCCTTATCTCTCGCATCGCGAGTAGAGAAATAATCATCCCCCGCCTCAAAGGCTGAAAAGAAGCATTTTACCGGGAGCAAAGATGGCTTCACCAGCTTGGATGCCTGCGTGCTAACGTCGCAACCCGCGAAGCCAGGATCGGAGCGCATCAGCGGCGGAGAGCCTGTACCGCTGATCGAGGGCCCCGGCCTCACATTCAGTTGCCGTTTGACTGCAATGAAAAAGGCCGCCCAACTGAGGCGGCCTTACTGCATCGTCCTGTGCTTGTCGAAAATCAGCGCCGCCTGAAACACGTGTCCTGCATCGGTTCGCACCTCGGCAACTTCTGACGGCTCATCCATGCTAGCAAGGTCTTTCGCCAGACCCGCCAGCGATTACGCTGCCTCAACCTCAGCCTCACGCTGGGTCCTGAACTCTATGCCCTCTTCATCGGCAAAGAGGCCGGTATTGTCCCTGATGTCGAAGTAATATCGCGCCGTCGCTCGGCTTCTCTTTAGAGGATATCCGGCTGGCGGGATTACGTTCCTAGCTCGGTTCAGAAGTGTACCACCAATGTGGTGAACTAGGGCGACGTGATCCGCTGCTTCTCAGCTTGCAGGATCACCATGCCGAGCAGATGAGCCACGAGCGTCATTCCAGCTTGCTCTGCTAGCTCGCGCAGCTCTGTGCACATCTCGGCGATGTACTCTGCAATTTCCGGTTTCACGATACGCCCTCCCATGCGCAACAATTAGGTTAATGCGCATAGGACAGATATCGTGACCAATACGGAGTGCGACAATTGCGCCGTATGGCTCAGTTGAGCAGGTCGGGGGGCTGTTGTTCTTCTAGGCGGTGATGGATCTCGAACGTGGCGCCCTCGGCCGCAGCCTCAGCCAGCGAGACGAGAGTTTCGCGCATGCTCGCGTCTTCGATGCTCATGAAGGCGTTGAGGAGGCGCAGTGCCTGTTGATCGGGCGCGTGCTTGTCCATGGCGCTTACTCCGGCGCCTGCAAGCCGGGCGATCTGAGCCATTCGCTCATATGCGAGCCGGTCCCAGCCTGCCGTGCTTTGCGCAGCAAGGTTTCGCGCTCAGTACCTGGGGCGGCTTCACTTGGGGCGGATTCGTTGGCCTGCTCGCGCAGGCGGATAGCTTCCGCAGCAAGGCGCTCTTCAAGAGGTATTGCTTGTTTGAAACGACGCCGCTCTGTCATGGCGCTGCTCCTTTCCGCTGGAGGAAGGGAAGGCGGGAGCGCAATCGGGCGATCTCACACGGATGAAAGCCGAGGTCCGTTCCGTTGGTGGAGTCACTGTGCGCGTCGTACTGTGGGAGCGCCAGCGGTATATTTCGTTCCGAGGGCGGAACGATCCAAGAACCGCTCAAATCTCTCAACTTTGGCAAAATCCGCTAGGGTCGCCTGGACCCAAGCTTTCAGGGCTCAGCGCTAATCCCGAAAACGCGAAAGCCGCAGTCTGGGGGCAGACTGCGGCTCGCATTGTCAAAAAAATCCGGGTGAAAAACGATCTAAGTGAAATATGCAGCCAGCCCCGGTAGGAGGAAGACTACACCCGCTCTGCCGCGGTGCAATTGTCCTTTAGGACGCACTTCGAAATGTATTTAATTCGGAACTCAGCGAGGGAAGGCCCGCCGGGCTGGCTGCAATCGGCGGGCCTTCAACCTCTCGAGCCAGGCCGCGTATGTCCCCCACGGACCCGTCCCACGTTGGATACTGCCCGATTCTCGCTAACATCGGCCTAAGATCTCAACCGAACGGGTGAAGTCAGATATTTGTTAGGAAATGGAGCCCGAGCTCCTAAGTTGCGGCCGCCTTGGGTGCTCCAGAGCCTTCATCCACTTCGCGGCCCTCTGCGTCCACAATCCAAGCTTTCCGGTTCGAACTACGGTAGGCGTCGATGACAGAGCGCGATGCCGCCAAATCAGCAGCCAAAACGTCCGCGACGCTACCGTCTTCATTCTCGACTTTTACAATCCAGGGCATCTCTAGATCAAAGACGACAAGGGACGCGAACGGAAGCTCGAGCCGCAACCTGCCCGGGATATATCGAGCGTGATCCTAGGCCGCTTCAGGTAGCCGCGGCGCCCTCATAGAGATTATCATTGCACTGCCCATGATGCGCACCGCAGCTCTGACAGCGCGCAAACATTGCTTGCTTTAGCAGCTAAGCCGCTGGGAAGTGCGGAATTGCAAACTGCCGCGCATCTCAGTTCGAATTTTGGTACCTCTTGACGGCCCAAAGCCGCGTGCAGGCGAATGCGCATTCAGCATCATCTGCTTCTGGATGACCCATTGCAGCCTGCTAGGTTACGGGGGTGGCTCAACACTCCAGATTGCTCCGTAGCCGAGGCATTTGTGCCGACGCGCTATCAATGGACCGTGGTATCGGCGAGATAAGCGGCGCATGGCCTCTGGATCGGCCTAGCGGTCACTCCGCTCTCTACCTGAATAGCTTACCGGGTGCTTCCCAGGCACATTGCGGCGGATTTAAACTTCAACGAAGAACTAGAATTATGCTTTGAAATCGGTGGTGAGCGCGCTGGGGCTCGAACCCAGGACCCCGTGATTAAAAGTCACGTGCTCTACCGGCTGAGCTACGCGCTCCCATGGCCGCTGATGGCTTCTCGATCGATCGCCATCGCTTCGGACATTCGAGAAACATGTCTTGCCGCTGCGCTCGACCGCGCCGCGGGGAAAACCGGCTGTTTTTCCGGATCATGCTTTCGGCTCCGGCTGTGTAGGGGGAGTGGCAGCGCAGGTCAATAGCGGGAGTGGCAGCCACAACTCCTGGCAGGCGCAGGGATTTTCTCGTGGTATCCGTCGTTTAGGCCGGGACTTTCGACTCGATTGGCCGCCCGCTATCCACGCCGAAGAGCGCGTGACTTTTAATCACGAGGTCTCGTGGGTGGCCCGATGTCCCTCAGTTCGTCTCCCGCCGCACCTCGTTCGGCACCGGCTGCGCGGTGCCGGCGGGGGTCGGCAGTGCGACCGGGCGCAGGCCGATCAGTTCGGCGGTCCGGATCGCGCTGTCGCGCCAGAACTGGAACGAGTTGATCCGGCTGAGCTCGAGGATGGCGATCGCGACCGCCGCCAGGAACGGCAGGCTCTGCAGCACCAGCACGCCGGCGAAGATGTAGATCTCCGTGATCTGGCGGAAGCTGTTGGAGGCCACCAGCACGCCGGCGCCGACCAGCAGCAGGGTGCCGATCACGGCCTCCCAGAACGCCTGGAACTCGATCGACATCCGGCTCAGGCCGCCCTTGGAGGTACGCGCGAACGCGATGTGTTCGGTGATGAGGCCCTGCGCCACCGCGCGCGACACCGTCCATTGCACGCTCATCGCCGCGATCATGGCGCCCAGCATCTGGCCGGGTTTGATCGCGACACGGGCGCGATACATCGACAGGAAGTGCGCGAGCGAGACGATGAAGGCGCCGATGATCGGCAGCGTCAGGATCTTGTCGGGGATGGCGATGTCGGCAAAGGCGACGATC
>Ga0207426_1000682_pt1 | contig 40955 bp, 39 predicted proteins | sample AraplaMF_Cvi_mMS_FD_184265 | JGI IMG/M metagenome (GOLD analysis project Ga0207426, IMG submission 184265) | Arabidopsis root microbial communities from the University of North Carolina, USA - plate scrape MF_Cvi_mMS (SPAdes) (version 2) | ecosystem: Host-associated > Plants > Roots > Endosphere... | reverse complement strand
CGGAATTGACGATAAAGCGATGGCGTCCAGACGACATCTCGAATGACAGGCAACCGGCATGGGCCGTGCGGGACAGACTTCCGGTGGGCGGCAATCCGGTATCGGCAATGACTACCGTTTTCCCGGCTGCCAGCCGCTGATAGCGCGAATGCGGCATCGCCTTGAAGGGATCTCCCGCCGTCTCGTCATACCGCAGCAAGGACATCAGCTCTGTCGCAAGGGTCGACGTCGCGCCGTTGAAAAGGGCGAGATCACCATCCTGATGCCTGAAGAAGCGCAGGGCTGGGTACATGCGGTCGATGCCCGAGATCAACTTCTGCGGCAGGTCATGGCCGAGATTGACGTAGGTTTGCCGCAGCGGGAGGAGATCAAGGAGCAGTTCCAGCCCTACCCGGGGATTGCGTGAGACATGGCCGCCGTCAGGCAGGATCTGGCTGTCGAACTCCTGATCCAAAGCTTCGGCAGCGCGCCGCAGCGCGCCTGCGCGCGTCGGCATTGCAATCGAGGCCATCGCGAGGGCAATCCGCAGCCGAAAGCGAACCTCCCCCGGCGGCGCGTACTTGGCCATTCGCCGCAGGAACCGGACCTGAAAGGCAAGCGACCGCAAGAAGCGGCGATAGAAGCCGCGGTCGGCATTGTGAAGAACCACAGGCGAATGCGAGAGCCAGGAAATAACGCGCTGCGCCGTCACATTGATTTCCCAGGCGATGCCCTCGATGCGGCCGCCATGCAGCGACAGCCAGTCGTTGACAATGGAGCGGGCAACGCTCGAGTGAAGGTCGCTTTTCTTGGTCCGCATATGGCGAAGCCAACCGAAGCCATGAAGCCGCAGTGCGAAGGAACGGGACGGAAGGCTGAAATTGAAGGGCGACTTGCCACCGGTTTCGAGAAGCCGCCCGGCAAGCGGGAAGCGACCGTTCAAAATCTCTTCAGCGACATGCGGATCAACCGCACGCAGATCGGTGGGGGCCACAATCAGGCGCTCGGGGGCGTGGGTCGTGTGGCGGAAGAGACGCAACCGCATGATTGCTCCGCGGCACAGCGTGCGCCGCCAAGCCTCTCTCACATAAAGAGTCGAGAACCCGGACCACATGTTTATTGTCTATTGACCCGCGTCGTTAAGAATAAGTGAATAAGCCCGGAATCCGTGACACTTGCGTATCAAATTATGACAGGTGCTCAACTATGCCAGTTGCCCTGCGATCAAGCAACACGGCGCATCACGACAGCGTAGAAACCGTCAAGACCGCCCGCAAAACCAGCGGGAACCTCCAGCATGTCTGGTGTCGTGCGGAATTCGCCAAGCGCGCTGATTGCTGCTTCGAGCCCGGGCCAGCGCTCAGGATCAACGGCCGCTCGCTCGACTGAAGGCGTATCTGAAAGGACGCGAGCCACGACGTCTTCGCCTTCGGCGGGATCAAGGGAACAATTGGAAAAGACGATCGTGCCATCCGGCTTCAGCAAAGTGATCGCATGGCGCAGCAGCCGCTCCTGAAGCGCAGCAAGCTTCGCTATATCTTCCGGCCCCTTGGCCCAGAGAACATCCGGATGCCGGCGCGTCGTTCCCGTCGATGAGCAGGGCGCATCCAGCAGGATCGCATCGAACAGCTCTGCAGGCTCATATTTCGTCAGGTCGCTGGCGACTGTCTCGGCTTTCAGTCCAAGCCGATCGAGGTTCGCGCGCAAACGCTTGATGCGGTTTTCAGACTGCTCAACCGCAGTAACGTCACCACCGGCGAGAACCAGTTGGGCAGTCTTTCCGCCGGGCGCCGCACATAGATCGGCAACTCGCTTTCCTGTCAAATCACCAAAGAGCTGAGCTGGGATGCTGGCGGCCGCGTCCTGGACCCACCAGTCGCCTTCCGAAAATCCCTCGAGTGAGGGGATGCTGCCCTCGAAGGCAGCCAGACGCACACCACCCGTCGGCAGCGCGAAACCACCCAAACGTTCCGCCCAGCGCTGCGCATCAGCTTTGACGGTAAGATCGATCGCTGCCGGCTCGAGCTGCGATTCAGATATCGATTGCGCCCTTTCCTTGCCGTAAGCCTTTTCGAGCCTTTGAAGAAACCATTCCGGCATCACCGGAATGGTCGCGATCTCAGCAAGGATTTGGTCCTTCTCGCGTCCAAGTCGGCGCAGAACGGCGTTCACCAGCTTTGCAAAGCGACGATTGCGCGGGTCCTGATTTGATTGCTCGACTGCCAGGTCGACCGCAGCATGATCCGGAACATCAAGGTAGAGGATCTGCGCTGCGGCAATCGCAAGAACATGGTGCAGCGCTCGCGCACCTTCGGGAAGCGGCGATTCAAGCAGGCGGGAGATCGCGGCGTCGATGCGCGGCAAATGCCGAAGCGTTGTATTCAGAATGGCGCGGACGAGGGCGCGGTCACCCTCGTTGAGCGCCTTATAGGCCGGATTGCCGTGTTCATTGTCCAAGGCGCCGTCCAGCGAAAGCTTACGGTCCACGACCGCTGCCAGGATCTTTGCGGCGGCGGCACGAACCTGGAATCCGGGCTTTGCCGGACCAGCCACAACGCCCGGATTGGACGACTTTGGTTTTCGAAATGGTTTTTTCTTGCCGTCTGAATTCAAGACCACGGACCTTTCGGCGGTTGTGAACCACCGCGATCAAGACCGGTATTCGGAACCGAGCGCGATTTGCGCATCGGATTAGCAGCGCGCGCCGGCGCCGTCGAGCCATTCATGCCGCCGCGCGCCATTTCCTGCAGCGCCGCAATCCGGTTTTCCGTGTTCGGGTGCGTTGAGAACAGGTTGTCCACGCCAGCACCGGTCAGCGGATTGATGATGAACATGTGGGCAGTTGCCGGGTTTCGCTCGGCATCGTAATTCGGCACGTGCGAGGCGCTACGTGCAATCTTGCCCAGTGCCGAAGCCAGCCACAGAGGATTGCCGCAGATTTCCGCGCCTCGGCGGTCGGCGGAATATTCGCGCGTCCGGCTGATGGCCATCTGAACCATCATCGCGGCAAGCGGCGCGACGATCATCGCCAGCAATACCCCGATGAAACCCAGGGGATTGTTGTTGTTTCCCCGGTTGCCGCCGAAGAAGAAAGCAAAATTGCCCAGCATTGAGATTGCACCGGCGAGGGTCGCCGTAATCGTCATCGTCAGGGTGTCGCGATTTTGCACGTGAGCCAACTCATGGGCCATGACGCCTGCGACCTCTTCCGGCGTCAGTGCGCTCAGTAAGCCGGTGGACGCGGCAACAGCAGCGTTCTCGGGATTGCGACCAGTCGCGAAGGCATTTGGTTGCGGACTGTCGTAGAGGTACACCTTCGGCATCGGCAGGCCAGCATTGCGCGTCAGATCCCTGACGATCGCGAAGAACTCGGGCGCATTACGCTCGTCAACCTCCTGCGCGCGATAGGCCGACAGCACCATGCGGTCCGAATTCCAGTAGGAAAAGATGTTCATCCCAGCGGCGATCACGAACGCGATCATCATGCCGCTCCGCCCGCCGATCAGAAAGCCGACGCCCATGAACAATGCGGTCATGAAGGCAAGCAACATGGCTGTACGGACGAGGTTCATTGCTATCTCCAAAACACCCCTAAGCGGGCCGCGCAAAACCGGAGGGTTTCAATTGAGGCGCCGGCGCTCTATGATTTGGTCATTCACCAGCCATTTTCAATATATTTCGGGCGGAATCGCGTGATGCAGGCAGCGGACAACGACAACAATGAAACCCTGGCGACTGAAGCCGCCGAGGCGCCACGCAAGTTGCTCTCGCCAGCCGCCAAGCGTGCGCTCGCCGAGGCCGAAGAGCGGCGCCGAAACGAAAAGCCAGTAGAAATGCCAACAGAGATAGGTGGCCGCGGCGGCGCTGATCCTTCCCGCTTCGGAGACTGGGAAATCAACGGCAGGGCCATCGATTTCTAAGTAAATATTCCTATTGACTTTCGCTCGTGATCGGAATTTATTCCTTTCGTGAGAGAGATTGCTTCGTTTGTTGCGCTGACCCTTCTTGTGACTGCGGTAAACGCCGCGGCGCGCGACGAAATTGAAGGGCCAGTATCAGCCGAAATCCTGAGAGTGATCGATGGAGACACACTGCTGGTCGAAGCGCGCCCTTGGCCGCAGCAGACAATGGAAGTCTATGTCCGTATTCGCGGGATCGACGCGCCCGAGATGCACTCGAGCTGCGCTGACGTAAGGAGCGGGAATCGACGCCCGTCACGCCCTGGAAAGCCTTACATCCGGATCCTCCGAGATCCAGCTTACGTAGATCGCAGGCGACAAGTATTTCGGTCGCATCCTCGCAAATGTAACCCTTTCGGATGGCAGGAATCCGGCTCAGGACCTCTTGGAGGAAGGGATTGTCCGGGCCTATAACGGCGGCCGAAAGCCACGAGAAACCTGCCCGTAGAGAAGTGAAGCCGCCCCGATCGCTCGGAGCGGCTTTTGCTTAGGCAGTCGCCTTGTTCTGGCGGTTCGCGATCAGGTCGTCGACAACCGCCGGATCGGCAAGCGTCGAGGTGTCGCCCAGAGAGCCGAAGTCGTCCTCGGCGATTTTGCGCAGGATGCGGCGCATGATCTTGCCGGAGCGGGTCTTCGGAAGACCCGGTGCAAACTGGATCTTGTCAGGTGCAGCGATTGGGCCAATCTCGCCGCGAACATGCTTGACGAGCTGTTGGCGCAGATCATCCGAACCCTCATTGCCGGCCATCAGGGTGACGTAGCAATAAATGCCCTGACCCTTGATCGGGTGCGGATAGCCGACGACAGCAGCCTCCGAGACAAGATTATGCGAAACGAGTGCGGACTCGACCTCGGCGGTACCCAGGCGGTGGCCCGAAACGTTCAGCACGTCGTCAACGCGACCGGTGATCCAGTAGTAGCCGTCCTCATCCCGTCGGCAGCCATCGCCGGTGAAATACTTGCCCTTGTAGGTCGAGAAGTACGTCTGGATGAAGCGCTCGTGGTCGCCATAGACGGTACGCATCTGCCCCGGCCAGCTGTCGGTAATGCAGAGGTTTCCGTCGGCGGCACCCTCAAGCACATTGCCTTCGTTGTCGACCAGCTGCGGTTTCACGCCGAAGAACGGGGTCGTCGCCGAACCCGGCTTCAGATCGGTCGCGCCCGGCAGCGGCGTGATCATGTGGCCGCCGGTTTCCGTCTGCCACCAGGTATCGATGACGGGGCAGCGCTTGTCGCCGACAACATTGTAGTACCATTCCCACGCTTCCGGATTGATCGGCTCGCCAACCGTTCCGAGCAGGCGCAGGCTGGAGCGCGACGAGCGGGTGACGAAGTGGTCGCCGGCACCCATCAGCGACCGGATCGCCGTCGGTGCCGTGTAGAAGATGTTGACCTTGTGCTTGTCGATGACTTCCCAGAATCGGCCCTGATCCGGAAAATTCGGCACGCCTTCGAACATTAGCGTCGTCGCGCAGTTCGCAAGCGGACCGTAAACGATGTAGGAGTGTCCGGTAACCCATCCAACGTCGGCGGTGCACCAGTAGATATCGCCGGGGTGGTAATCAAACACATATTCATGGGTCATCGCTGCATAGACGAGATAGCCGCCCGTGGTATGCAACACACCCTTCGGCTTTCCGGTAGACCCCGAGGTGTAGAGGATGAACAGCGGATCCTCCGCCTTCATCTTCACCGGCGGGCACTCCGGTTTAACCGTGGCGATTTCCTGATGGTACCAGAGGTCGCGACCCGGTGCCCAGCCGGTCTTGCCGCCTGTACGCCGTACGACGAGAACCTTGTCGACGATGACATGCTGACGGGCGGCAATGTGAATTGCCGTGTCTGTATTATCCTTCAGCGGCACCGGCTTGCCGCCGCGCACCCCTTCATCGCAGGTAACCACGAGGGTGGATTCGCAATCGACGATACGGCCGGCCAGCGCCTCCGGAGAAAACCCTCCGAACACCACCGAATGGACCGCACCAATGCGCGCGCAGGCGAGCATTGCATAGGCAGCCTCGGGTATCATCGGCATGTAGATGGTAACGCGATCACCCTTCTTGACGCCATGCTTCTTCATGACGTTCGCCATGCGACAAACATGCTCGTAGAGCTCGTTATAGGTGATCTTCTTGTCGACGTAGGGATTGTCGCCCTCGAAGATGATCGCCGTCTGATTGCCGTTGGTCTTCAGGTGCCGGTCGATACAGTTGTACGAAACGTTCGTCTGCCCGTCCTCGAACCACTTGATCGAGACTCGGCCAGTGAAAGACGTGTTCTTGACCTTCGTGTAGGGTTTGAACCAATCGATCCGCTTGCCATGTTTACCCCAGAACTTGTCGGGGTTCTCGACGCTTTCCTCGTACCATTGCTCGTACTTGGCCTTATCGATAAGCGCATGGTTCTTCACCGGCTTTTGCACCGGGTAGATCTTTTCGGACATGGAACTCCTCCTCACTCGGGCACCGGGCGACCAAAAAGCGAAGCAGCCCGGACTGGCTATAGGCATTCATAGCAGTTCACATCTGCCCGGCAATTAGACAAAGGTCATTTCATTCGTGATCAATTGCAATTCTGCATCACTGCGGTTATATAGCGCCATATTTCCCGGACATAGTGGTGACAATCCACGGACCGCGACACCGGCGCGGACGACAGAAGGACTATATCCATGGCTCAACAATTGCTCATGCCGAAGGCGACTGCCATCTGGCTCGTCGACAACACAGCCCTGTCATTCGACCAGATCGCTCAATTCTGCAGACTGCATCCGCTCGAAGTGAAGGCAATTGCCGACGGCGAAGCCGCACAGGGCATCAAAGGTCTCGATCCGATCGCAACGGGTCAGCTTTCGCGCGATGAAATCGCCCGCGCTGAAAAGAACCCGGCGCACAAGCTGAAGCTCTCGGAACCGAAGGTTCGCGTGCCAGAATCCAAGCGCCGCGGCCCGCGCTACACGCCGGTTTCCAAGCGCCAGGATCGTCCGAACGCCATTCTCTGGCTGGTGCGCAATCATCCGGAATTGAAGGACGCACAGATTTCCCGCCTCGTCGGCACCACGAAGTCGACAATCGAACAGATTCGCGAGCGTACGCACTGGAACTCGGCTAACCTCGCACCGATGGATCCGGTGACACTCGGTCTTTGCAGCCAGATCGATCTCGACATGGAAGTCGAAAAGGCGGCAAAGGGACGCCCGCTGCCGACAGCGGCCGAACTCGGAGCGACCTTGGAGTCGGCGCATGAAACCGAGCGCCTGACCCGCCATGAGCGCGAAGAGGAGAAGGAAATCGATGCCGATGCCGTCTTCGCAAAGCTCAAGTCGCTGAAATCCTCTCCGAAGGATGAGGACGAAGACGACCAGTATTGATTGCCTACGGTGATCGATCCACAAGGCCCTGCGTAAGCGGGGCCTTTTCTTTTTGTACCTACATCGGCAGGGAACCATACCCACGCTTGCGCAGGGCTTCGGCTATTTCCTCAAGAATAGTGGGGTCGTCGATCGTCGCCGGCATTTTCCAAGGCACACCGTCGGCGATTTTCTGGATCGTGCCGCGCAAGATCTTGCCGGAGCGCGTCTTGGGGAGGCGCTCGACGGTTATCGCCGTCTTGAACGAAGCGACCGGGCCAATCGCATCGCGGATCAGCTGCACGACCTCCGATTCAATGGCCGATGTTTCCCGTGAAACATTCTTCTTCAGAACGAGAAAGCCGCAAGGGACCTGACCCTTAACCTGATCTGCGATTCCGACCACCGCGCATTCGGCAACATCCGGATGCGTGGCACAAACCTCCTCCATCGCTCCCGTCGACAGCCGGTGGCCTGCGCAGTTGATGATGTCGTCCGTGCGCGACATGATGAAGAGATAGCCGTCGTCGTCGATATAGCCGGCATCCGCCGTTTTATAATAACCGGGAAATTCGGCCAGATAGGCCGAGTGGAAACGCTCGTCGGCGTTCCACAGCGTGGGTAGGCAGCCAGGCGGCAGGGGGAGTTCGACAACGATATTACCGAGCGTCCCTGGCTCAACCGCGTGGCCGGCATCATCAAGAACATGGATACTATACCCGGGCATAGGCATCGAAGGGGAGCCATGCTTCACCGGCAGAGCTTCGAGGCCGAGCGGGTTTGCCACCATCGGCCATCCGGTCTCCGTTTGCCACCAATGATCGATCACGGGTACATCAAGCATGCGCTCTGCCCACTTCAGCGTTTCCGGATCTGCGCGCTCTCCCGCAAGGAACAGGGCACGAAAATTCGGCATCGGATAGGCCTTGAGGCGAACACCATCGCTATCCTCCCGACGAATGGCCCGGAAAGCGGTAGGCGCCGTAAAGAGAACGCGGACATCGTGCTCTGAAGCGATGCGCCAGAAGACGCCGGCATCCGGTGTACCAACTGGCTTTCCTTCGAATATCACGCTGGTCGCGCCTGCCAGCAGCGGTGCATAAACGATGTAGGAATGGCCGACGACCCACCCGATGTCCGAAGCCGCCCAGAACACTTCGCCCTGCTTGATGCCGAAGATATTTGCCATCGACCAATTGAGGGCGACCATGTGACCGCCATTGTCGCGCACGACCCCTTTCGGCTGGCCCGTCGTGCCTGAGGTGTAGAGAATGTAGAGTTCGTCCGTCGCACTGACGGGAATGCACTCAACGGTCACACCACGATTTCTCGCGACAGTAGTGTCGAAATCCTCGTCGCGACCGGCTGTGAGATCAGCTGCAAGCTGCGGCCTCTGCAAGACAAGGCAGTGGGCCGGCTTCGACTTCGCGATGGCAATCGCCTGATCGACCAAGGGCTTGTAGGGCACGATCCGTCCCGGCTCGAGCCCGCAACTTGCCGTGATGATGAGCTTCGCCCCCGAATCGTCGATACGGGCCGCGAGCTCATTTGCCGCAAAGCCACCGAACACGACGGAATGGACCGCGCCGATGCGCGCGCAGGCAAGCATTGAGAAAACTGCCTGCGGGACCATCGGCATATAGATGATGACGCGGTCACCCTTTGCGATTCCAAGTTGCCGGAGCGTTGCTGCAATGGCACTGACTTCAGCAAGGACGTCACCATAGCTAAACACAGCCTTGGTGCCGCTAATCGGGCTATCGTAGATAAAGGCAGTATCGTCACCACGGCCCGCTAGAACGTGCCTATCGAGACAATTGTAGCAGGTATTGGTTTCGCCCCCGGCAAACCAGCGGCCGTATGGACCACCTTCTCGCGAAAAGGTCTGCGCCGGCGGTTTGAACCAGCTGATTTCTGCCGCCGCCTCGCGCCAAAAAGCCTCCGGATCGTCCTTCCACCTGGAATAGGTCTGGCGATAGCTTCCCTGCATCTGCTCCTCCCCAGGACACGCAAGTTATCCTATCAATCTAGGAGAGGCATGGCAGGAGAGAAAGCCCGACGAAAGGAGCGTATCAGCGGGCACCGAAGATCGCGGAGCCAACGCGAACGCTGGTCGCGCCAAAGGCAATCGCGGTTTCGTAGTCGCCGGACATTCCCATCGAGAGTTTCTCGACGCCGCAAGCCATGGCGAGCCTGGCAAGCAACGCGAAATGCGGACCCGGATTCTCGTCCGCCGGCGGAATACACATCAGGCCTTCAATGGCGAGGCCGAGTTCGTCGCGGCAAAGAGCGACAAACGCTACTGTATCATCAGGGGCGATTCCTGCCTTCTGCGGCTCAAGCCCGGTATTCACCTGAACATAGAGGCGAGGGGTCTTCGCCTGACGCTTCATTTCGTCGGCGAGCACACGGGCGATCTTTTCCCGGTCGATGGTTTCGATGACATCGAACAGCGCGACCGCCTCGGCCGCCTTGTTCGACTGCAGAGGGCCGATGAGATGAAGTTCAATGCCTGACGTCTCGGATTTCAGTTCAGGCCACTTTCCCTGGCTTTCCTGAACCCTGTTTTCCCCGAAGATCCGTTGCCCGGCCTGAAGCGCCGGGCGGATCGCGTCTGCGTCGAATGTCTTTGAAACGGCGACAAGCTGAACCGAACCGTCGGGCCGTTTCCCCTGCTGCTCGGCCGCGGAGATACGCGAGCGCACGTCGTTCAATCGCTCTTCAAGTTCCATCACTCGCCTCGACATGACTGCATGAGAAGATGGCAATGCACTAAACGCCCCGGCTGTGCTTGCCAAGGCCCACGCGCCCGAAATAGTGGCCGGCGGGCCGAGATCGGACGCTTGCGGCGCCCGTAAAACTTGACGCTACCGTGGTTTCATGGTGAAGGTCACCACCAACTTCCCCTGATCTTTCGGAAATACGAATACCATGGCAACCGAACGTTATAACCCGCGTGATGCTGAACCTCGCTGGCAGCAAAAATGGAACGAAGCGAAGGTCTTCGAGACCGACAACAGCGATCCGCGCGAGAAGTATTACGTCCTCGAGATGTTTCCGTATCCATCCGGCCGCATCCACATGGGCCATGTGCGGAATTACGCAATGGGCGACGTCGTAGCTCGCTATAAGCGCGCTCGCGGCTACAACGTTCTACATCCCATGGGTTGGGACGCCTTCGGCATGCCGGCTGAAAATGCGGCAATGGAGCGCGGTGTACATCCGGCCTCCTGGACCTACCAGAACATCGCATCGATGAAGTCCCAGTTGAAGGCGATGGGCCTCTCACTGGATTGGAGCCGCGAATTCGCAACCTGCGATGTCGCCTACTACCAGCACCAGCAGCATCTTTTCCTAGATTTCCTCGAGAAGGGGCTCGTCTATCGCAAGCAGTCGAAGGTGAACTGGGATCCGGTCGACAACACCGTTCTCGCCAACGAACAGGTGATCGACGGACGCGGCTGGCGTTCCGGTGCCCTGGTTGAGCAACGGGAACTGACGCAGTGGTTCTTCAAGATCACCGACTTCAGCCAGGATCTGCTCGAGGCATTGGACACGCTTGATCAGTGGCCGGAAAAGGTCCGATTGATGCAGAAGAACTGGATCGGTCGCTCGGAAGGCATGATGCTGCGCTGGGAGATCGTCCAGGAGACGGCTCCGGCCGGAGAAACCGAGATCGAGGTCTACACGACCCGTCCGGACACGCTATTTGGCGCCTCCTTCCTGGCTATCGCAGCCGACCATCCGCTGGCCAAGGATGCCGCAGCGAAGAATCCGGCTATCGATGCTTTCTGCGAAGAATGCCGCCGTGCTGGAACCTCACTTGCTGCGCTTGAGACTGCGGAGAAGAAGGGCATCGATACCGGCATTCGCGTCAAGCATCCGCTCGATCCGTCATGGGAATTGCCTGTCTACGTCGCAAACTTCGTCCTCATGGACTACGGCACCGGCGCGATTTTTGGTTGCCCATCCGGTGACCAGCGTGACCTGGATTTTGCACGCAAATACGACCTGCCGGTGGTTCCCGTTGTTATGCCGGCGGATGACGATGCCGCGACCTTCAGCGTCGGCGACGTTGCCTATGACGGCGATGGCGTCATGATCAATTCGCGCTTCCTTGATGGCAAGAGCACAACTGAGGCATTCGAGATCGTTGCCGACCGCCTGTCGTCAATGACGCTTGGCAATGCTCCGCAGGGTGAGCGCAGGGTGAACTTCCGCTTGCGTGACTGGGGTATCTCGCGCCAGCGCTATTGGGGTTGCCCGATCCCTGTCATCCATTGCGACGATTGCGGCGTTGTCCCGGTTCCGAAGAAGGACCTGCCGGTGCAGCTGCCGGAGGATGTAACCTTCGACCAGCCCGGCAATCCGCTCGATCGTCATCCGACCTGGCGGCACGTCGCTTGCCCGCAGTGCGCCAAGGATGCACGGCGGGAGACCGACACGATGGACACGTTTGTCGATTCGAGCTGGTATTTCACCCGCTTTACCGCTCCCTGGGAGAGCAAGCCGACCGACCAAAGCGCTGCCAATCGCTGGCTGCCAGTCGATCAGTATATTGGTGGTATCGAGCACGCGATTCTGCACCTGCTTTATTCGCGCTTTTTCACCCGGGCGATGCGCGAGACAGGCCACGTCGATGCAAAGGAGCCGTTCAAGGGTCTCTTTACCCAGGGCATGGTCGTGCACGAGACCTACAGCCGCGGCACGGGCATGGGCCGCGAGTGGGTTGCACCGGCGGATATTCGCATCGAGGAGCTGGACGGGAAACGCCGCGCCTATCACCTTTCCAGCGGGGAGGAAGTCGCGATCGGCTCGATCGAGAAGATGTCGAAGTCGAAGAAGAACGTCGTCGATCCGGACGATATCATCGCTTCTTACGGTGCAGACACTGCCCGCTTTTTCGTTCTTTCGGACTCGCCGCCTGAGCGCGACGTTATCTGGTCGGAGGCAGGCGTAGAGGGCGCCCACCGCTTCACGCAGCGGCTCTGGCGTCTGATTGCCGAGGCATCGGACAAACTTCGCGATGTTGCGCCGACTCCGGCTAAGGATGGGGAAGCTCAAGCGATTTCGCAGATCGCGCACAAAACCTTGAAGGCCGTCCAGAACGATTATGATCGTCTCTGGTTTAATAAGGCCGTCGCGAGGATCTACGAGCTCGTCAATGCCCTGGCGTCGCCATTGACCCGCGTCGCTGCAGGCGAAGGCGATACGGCGTATCGCGCCGCAGCGCGGGACGCGGCCGAGATCCTTATCCAGTTGGTAGCACCAATGACGCCGCATCTGGCTGAGGAGTGCTGGGCGGCGCTGGGCAACGGCGGATTGCTGGCGCACACTGATTGGCCGCGTTATGACGAAACCCTCGTCGTTGAAAACGATGTGATTTTGCCGGTTCAGATCAACGGCAAGAAGCGCGCCGAATTGACAATTTCTCGCGACGCAGATCAGAATGCCGTCACCGAGGGTGTGCTCGCATTGGATGACGTCAAGAAGGCGCTGAACGGTCAGACGCCTAAGAAGATCATCGTGGTTCCACAAAGGATTGTGAACATTGTCGTTTGATATCGCTTTTAAGCTGGTGCGCGGCACCGGCATTGCCGCAATCCTAGCGTCCACGGCTTTTCTCGCATCCTGCCAGGTTCGCCCTCTTTATTCCGAAAGTTCCGGCGCTGCGGGCAAGCTGGCGTCCGTCGGTTTCTCGGAAGCGGGGGGTCGCGTTGAGCAAGAGGTTCGCAATCGACTGATTTTTATCGCTTCGCGTGGCGCCGGCGAGCCTGAGAATCCCGAATACAAGGTTGAATTCAGCGCTCGCTCGAATGTCATCAGCACGCTGCTGGTGGCGTCGTCAGACGAATCGCTTGCCGGACGTGCGACCGTCAGCGTCGACTACACTCTGAAGTCCACAAAGGACGGCCACGTCATCAAGGCCGGCAATCGTTATGCCACTGCGCTCGTCGACTTCCCAGCTCAGGAATTTGCCAAGCAACGCGCCATCCGCGACGCCGAGAACCGCGCCGCACGGCAGGCTGCTGAGTTCGTTGGTGCCGATATTGCGGCTGCGCTTGGCCGCTGAGGAGCGGATGCATGGCGGAAATCAAATCGCACGAGTTTGAAGGCTTTCTTGAGCGATCCGCCCGCAACTACCGGCTCTTTGTGATTTATGGGCCGGATCGCGGTCTTGTTTCGGAGCGCGCCACCTCGCTGGCCGGCAGGACGGGCGTGGCATTGGATGATCCGTTTTCGCTGATCAAGCTCGATATCGGCGACCTACAGCGCGATCAAGGTCGCCTCTTGGACGAGGCGGGAGCAATTGGCCTTTTCGGAGGTGACAAGCTCATCTGGATCCGTGGTGCAGCCAACGAGAAATATCTTGTCGACTCCCTCCAGGTTCTTTCAGCGAACATGCCGGACGGCACATTCGTTCTTATCGAGGGCGGTGACCTCAAGAAGGGCTCGCTGCTGCGGAAAGCCGCCGAGACAGCACGCACTGTCATGGCGATACCCTGCTATGCCGACGATGCCCGCGCCCTCAACGGCCTTATAGATAGCGAACTTTCAAGCGCTGGCCTGGGCATCACGCCCGATGCACGCCAGGCCCTGCTGGAGCTGATAGGGGGGGATCGGATTGCCTCTCGCAACGAACTGCGAAAGCTGGCGCTCTATTGTCGGGGAAAATCGACCATCGAAGAGCACCACGTTACGGAAATAATAGGCGACGCCAGCGCCATCTCGGTGGACGACGCCGTCGATGCCGTCCTTAGCGGAAATCCAAGCAGCTTCCTGCATGCAATGCAAAAGATCATATCGTCGAAGACAGCGGTGTTTCTCGTGATCCAGGCCTGTCTGAAGCAGTTTCAGTTGCTGGACGCCATGAAGACGGAGATGGAGGAGAAGCGATTGCCGGCCGCTCAGGTCATGCAGACGCTTGGTCGTCATCTGCATTTCCGACGCAAGCCGATTATCGAGCAGGCATTGCGTACCTGGTCCGCTGAAGCGGTGGCACGAGAAGCAAACCGTCTGCAGGCGGCAATCTTGCAGACGCGCAAACGGGCGTCGTTGGAAGACAGCATCGCCCTACAGACCCTGCTATCGACGACACTGCAATCGGCGCGCCGATAGCGATTCCATTTAGCGGCGCTCGAGCAGCCGGCAGATTTCTTCCAATTGTTCCAACGACTTATAGGAAATTCTGATCTGGCCGCCGCCTGCCTTGTGATTGATCGTCACGTCCAGGCCGAGCGTATCCGACAAGGTGCGTTCCAGGGCGAGCGTATCTGAATCCTTCTGATCCTTCTGATGCCCCGGGATCTTCGGCTCCGACTGAGCCTTGATATCATTCTGCGCCAAACGCTCCGCGTCACGGACCGACATGCCTTTCGAAACGATCGTGCGGGCGAGGGCGGTCGGATCGGAAGTCGGCACCAAGGCGCGGGCATGACCGGCCGAGAGGCTTCCCGCGGCCAAAAGGTCCCGAACGGGCTCTGGCAGTTTCAAGAGACGCAGCGAATTCGCCACGTGACTGCGGCTCTTGCCGATAATTTCGCCGAGATCGTTCTGGGTATAGCCATACTCCGCCATCAACTGCTCGTAGCCGAGGGCCTCTTCCAGCGGATTGAGGTCGGAGCGCTGAACGTTCTCTACGATTGCAATCTCAAGAGCGGTTTTGTCATCGACATCGCGCACGATCACCGGGATCTCAACGAGGCCTGCAAGCTGTGCCGCGCGCCACCGTCTCTCGCCGGCTATAATCTCGAACTGGCTGGCGGCCAATGTGCGAACCACAATGGGCTGCACGATACCGTGCTGCCGGATCGAGCCCGCGAGCTCATGCAATTCGCCGTCGTCGAAAAACCGTCGAGGATTGCGCGGATTGCGAGTGACGAACTCGATCGGGACCATCCGATCGGCGCTGACCCCTGGCTTGGCCGCATCAACGGGCATCGGTTGGTCCATCTCACCAATCAATGCGGCCAGGCCACGGCCGAGCCTTCTTTTCGAGATGTCATCGCTCATATCTAAACTCGCCATTCTCTTTCAAATCACGCCGCGAGACGCTGCCGTTCGCGCTGAATAACTTCCGACGCCAGCTGGAGATATGCCTGACTGCCGGCGCACTTCAGGTCGTACAGAATTGCTGGCTTGCCATAGGAGGGTGCCTCAGACACGCGAACATTTCGAGGAATCAATGTGTGGTAGACCTTCTCCCCTAGATGCGTGCGAACATCGTTAACAACCTGTTGCGCCAGATTGTTGCGGGAATCGAACATCGTCAGCACTATCCCCTGGATATCGAGGCGGGGGTTTACGGTACGTCGAACCTGATCGACTGTCTCCAGGAGTTGGCTGAGCCCTTCCAACGCAAAGAATTCACATTGAAGAGGCACAAGCACGGAATGGGCCGCCGCCATTGCATTCATCGTGAGCAGATTGAAAGAGGGAGGGCAGTCAACAAGGATGTAGGAGAAGCGGAAAGCCTCCTCTTTGGCGAGGGCTTTCTTGAGCTTGAAAACGCGATCGCTTTGGCTTGCAATCTCCATCTCAATGCCGAGCAAGTCCATCGTGGACGGCACGATGTACAGGTTTGGAACAGCGGTCTCCTGCGACACCTCTTCGATGCCATAGTCACCAAGCAAAAGATCATAGGAAGATAGCCGGCGATGTTTACGATCGATCCCCAAGCCGGTGCTGGCGTTACCCTGCGGGTCGAGATCGACGATCAAGACCCGCTCGCCGATCGCCGCCAAAGCTGTTGCCAAGTTGATGGCAGTCGTGGTCTTGCCGACGCCACCTTTCTGATTTGCAATGGTGATTATACGATTTCGTTCGCCAGCCATAGCCAAAGCCCGATCTGTTAAGCCACACGCTGGAGATTGAAGATTTCCAAAACGACAGAATCCTGCTCGACAGCGCTCTTATGTTCTAACAGATCGAATCTCCAGTCACCATGCGCTTTCTCGATCTCGCTCCGGTAATCCCGGCCTTTGTGAAAATAAGCTCGGAGACTTGCATTCCGTTTCGACCACGGTTCAATAAAACCCAGCAACTTCCCTAGGTCGGCGAGGGCCCGAGCGGAAACAAAGTCGCAATTCTCTACGATTGCAGGTGCGTCTTCTATTCGCACAGCGTGAATAGAGCCTCTACCGGCGGTTTCCCGGAGCGCCGTGCGCAGAAAGGCCGCCTTCTTATGGTTGCTCTCCACGAGATGGACCCATCCATCATCGAGCTCCGCCAGCATGATGGCCGTCACAATGCCCGGAAAGCCACCCCCGCTGCCTAGGTCGATCCACGTGCGAGGAAGAGGCTGGAGCTGGAAGATTTGCACCGAGTCTGCAATGTGCCGGCTCCAGGCATCGGCAAGCGTTGACGGCGCAGTCAGGTTGATCGACTTCGCCCACTTTTGAAAGAGGGCCACAAAGTGTTCGAGACGCTCCTGTGTTTCACGTGAAACACGTCGGCCGTTCAGTTGCATGGTAGGACTCTCGCAGATTGCAATAGGACAACGTTAAGCAGATGCCGCAACATCCGCCGCGCCGCGACGCAGGTGCACGAGCAACAGCGAAATCGCAGCGGGCGTCATCCCATCGATCTTTGTTGCCTGTGCAACGTTGTAGGGTCGGATATTACGCAACTTCTGCTTCAGTTCGTTGGACAGCCCGGACAGCAGATCGAAATCGAAGTCAGACGGTATCACGCGGTCTTCATCTCGCTTCACGTGCGCGATATCAGCTGACTGCCGTTCCATGTAAACCGCGTAGCTCGCTTCTATTTCCAGCGCTTCAGCCACGCGGCCATTCAGCCCATTTAGTTCAGGCCAGATCGGCGCAAGAGCCGGCAGGCTAATATCCGGGTAGGACAGAAGCTCATAAGCCGACCGCCGTTGCCCATCCTGGTTCAGCTTTAGACCGAATCGCCCCGCTTCGCTTGGCGTCACGGAAAGTGATGTCAGCTGAGCGCGCCCCGCATCCAGCGCCTCGCCATAGGCTTCAAAACGGTCCCGGCGACCAGCCGAGACTGCGCCGATCTGTATTGCCAACGGCGTCAGCCGGACATCCGCATTGTCAGCCCTCAACGATAAGCGGTACTCAGCCCGGGATGTGAACATGCGGTATGGTTCAGCAACGCCGCGCGAGGTCAGGTCATCCACCATCACACCGATATAGGAATCGGTTCTGCTGAAACGAACCTCGTCCTGACCGCCAGCCAGGCGCGCAGCATTGATGCCAGCGACGAGGCCTTGAGCTCCAGCCTCCTCGTATCCCGTCGTTCCATTGATCTGCCCAGCCAAAAACAGGCCTGGCATCTTCTTCACTTCGAGCGATGGTTTCAACTCGCGCGGATCGACATGATCGTACTCAATCGCATAACCCGGCTGCACAATGCGGACCCGTTCGAGACCAGGAATGGTATGAATGAACGCATCCTGGATCTCGGCGGGGAGGGATGTCGAGATACCGTTGGGATAGACTGTGCTGTCATCCAGGCCTTCCGGCTCAAGAAAGACTTGGTGTCCGTCACGTTCGCCAAACTTAACCAGCTTATCCTCGATCGACGGGCAATAGCGCGGTCCGACGCCTTCAATCTGCCCCGAATACATGGCCGAACGCTTCAAATTCTCGACGATGATGCGATGGGTCGCCTCCGTCGTGCGCGTAACGCCACAGGTGATTTGTGGGTTCAAGATATGATCTGTCATGAAAGAGAAGGGGACAGGATCCTCGTCCGCTCCCTGTTGGCCGACACTCTCCCAATCGATCGTCGTCCCATCCAGCCGCGCCGGCGTTCCGGTCTTCAGCCGCCCGAGACGAACGCCCAAATTTAAGAGCGTTTGAGAAAGCCCCACCGATGGCTGTTCACCAACGCGACCTGCGGGTATCTTTTGGTCGCCGATGTGAATGAGTCCACGCAGGAAGGTCCCCGTTGTCAACACAACTGATGCGCACTTGAGAATCCGGCTATCTTTCATGACAACCGCGGCGATCCGACCGTCTTTAATGGATAGATCGAACGCGTCGCCCTCGACCACGGTGAGATTCTCAATGCTCTCGATCTCCGCAAGCATAGCCTGCCGATAGAGCTTCCGATCCGCTTGGCTACGCGGGCCGCGAACAGCCGGCCCCTTCTTTCGATTCAGCATCCGGAACTGAATACCGGCCGCATCAGCAACGCGGCCCATCAGACCGTCCATGGCATCGATCTCTCGGACCAGGTGTCCTTTGCCAAGTCCTCCAATCGCCGGATTGCAAGACATGATCCCGATGGTATCGCGACGATGAGTCACCAGCGCCGTGTTCGCGCCAAGGCGCGCGGCGGCGGCAGCGGCTTCGCATCCAGCATGCCCGCCTCCGATGACGATGACATCGAACCGTGAGGTATCCATTATTTAAGCTCCTGAGATCGTCAGGTGATGAGCGATGTCGCCCAGGGAGTCAAGGCGTTTCACGTGAAACCAGACGACAGGGCATGATTCCGATGTTTCACGTGAATCATTTTCCGATGCAGAATTCACCGAAGATGACATCAAGCAAATTCTCGACATCCACACGCCCAGTCACTCGTCCCAGGGCGTCACTCGCGACACGCAGGTCCTCGGCCCGTAGATCCAGACCGCGATGGGAGTCGTGAAGGGACGTTCGCAGCGCAGCCAATGCCTGTGTCAGCGTTTCCTTGTGGCGTGCGCGGCTCGGGATCGCCATGGACTGGGGGTGGACTTTTGTTTTTAGGCGCTCAACGATCAAGGCTCGGAGTGCATCGAGACCAGTCGCATGCGTGGTCGAGATCAATAGATCATACGCTCGAGCGCTTTGACGCGGCAAATCGGATTTCGTCCCCACCAGAACGGCATCGTCGGCCAGTTCCTCTGCTCCGCTTTCAATCGACACGTCCTCGATGAAGATCACCAGGTCGGCCTCTGCGATGATCTTCTCGGCCCGTCGAATGCCCTCGCGCTCCACGATCTCATCCGTCTCGCGCAGACCGGCAGTGTCGTAGAGCCTGACAAGATAGCCATCCATGCTAAGATCGACGTGGAGCACATCCCGTGTCGTGCCAGCAATGTCAGTGACGATCGCAACATCGCGCATCGCCAGAGCGTTCATAAGGCTCGATTTGCCGGCATTCGGCCTGCCCGCTATGACGACCTTGAACCCATCGCGGATGATCTCTCCGGCTTCGAGTTGCTCCAGATGGTTCTTCAATTCGTTGACCAGGCTCGCCACATCTGCCCAAACCTGATCTGAGACCGAACCCGGAACATCTTCTTCGTCGGGAAAGTCCAGTTCAGCCTCGATCAGCGCGCGTGCACGCGTCAGCCTATCTGACCAGCCGTAGTAGATTGACGATAATCCCCCGGAGCTTTGCTCGACAGCAAGACGCCGCTGCATCTCCGTTTCCGCAGCGATAAGATCTGCTAGGCCTTCAGCCTCGATTAAGTCCAGCTTCCCGTTCTCAAATGCTCGCCGTGAAAATTCGCCTGGTGCCGCCGCCCGCAAATTGCGGAATTGGGCGAGCTCACGATGCAAGGCGTCGACAACCGCGCGGCCGCCATGCAGGTGCAGCTCGGCAACATTCTCGCCGGTAAAGGAATGGGGTGCCGGAAAGAACAGAATAAGGCCGGTGTCGATGACAAGACCATTACGAGTCCGAATCGATCGTAATGCTGCCTGGCGCGCAGGCGGCACGTCGCCAACGAGGGCGGTGACAACCGCCGGCACTTCCTCCCCACTGATTCTAACGACGGCCAAGCCGGCCGGGACAGGACCACTCGATAGCGCGAAGATGGTTTCGTTGCTCGACGACATTTTCCTACTCCAGTTCAAGGCTGAAGAGAGTTTTCGCTAGAAATGGAAAAGCCGGCCACAGCAGTGACCGGCTTATCAAAGAATCCGGCTAAGGATCACGTATTCATAGAATCGAAGAAGTCGGGATTGTTCTTCGTCTGTTTCAACTTGTCGATCAGGAATTCGATCGCGTCGGTCGTTCCCATCGGAGCCAGAATGCGCCGCAGCACGAAGATCTTCTGGAGATCCTGACGCGGCACGAGGAGGTCTTCCTTACGCGTGCCGGACTTCAAAATGTCCATGGCCGGGAAGATACGCTTATCGGCAACCTTACGGTCTAGAACGATTTCCGAGTTACCGGTTCCCTTGAACTCTTCGAAAATCACTTCGTCCATGCGGCTGCCGGTATCGATAAGCGCGGTCGCGATGATCGTAAGCGAACCACCTTCTTCAATGTTGCGCGCTGCGCCGAAGAAGCGCTTCGGGCGCTGCAGGGCGTTCGCATCGACGCCACCCGTGAGAACCTTACCGGACGAGGGGACAACCGTGTTGTATGCGCGGCCGAGGCGCGTAATCGAATCCAGCAGGATCACAACATCACGGCCGTGCTCCACAAGGCGCTTTGCCTTTTCGATAACCATTTCCGCCACCTGCACATGGCGTACAGCGGGTTCGTCGAACGTCGAGGAGATGACTTCGCCGCGAACGGAACGCTGCATGTCCGTGACTTCTTCCGGACGTTCGTCGATGAGAAGAACAATCAGATAGCACTCGGGATGATTCGCCGTAATCGAGTGCGCGATGTTCTGCAGCAGAACCGTCTTACCGGTACGCGGCGGAGCGACGATCAGTCCGCGCTGGCCCTTGCCAAGCGGCGCGACGAGATCGATGACGCGCGGCGAAAGATCCTTCGAGGTCGGGATATCCAATTCCATCCTGAAGCGTTCGTTCGGATAGAGCGGTGTCAGGTTATCGAAATGCACCTTGTGACGGATCTTCTCGGGATCGTCGAAATTGATGGTGTTGACCTTGAGCAGCGCAAAGTAGCGTTCGCCTTCCTTAGGCCCGCGGATTGGACCCTCTACCGTGTCGCCGGTCTTCAAAGAGAAGCGGCGGATCTGGGAGGGTGAGATGTAGATATCGTCCGGGCCCGGGAGGTAGTTGGCGTTGGCAGAGCGCAGGAAGCCAAAGCCATCCTGGAGCACTTCAACGACGCCTTCGCCGATAATCTCCACATCCTGGCTGGCAAGCACCTTCAGGATCGCAAACATCAATTCCTGTTTGCGCATCGTGCTCGCATTTTCGACCTCGAGCGATTCGGCAAATGCCAGCAGATCCGTCGGGGACTTACTCTTAAGTTCTTGAAGCTTCATTTCAGCCATGAAGTGACCATTACTCTTAAATTCGGGGGGAGGCGATGTCGAGGGCTGTAATCGGTCCTGCGAAGGGATCGCAGACGATCGAACTTTACATACATGCCACAAGGATGAGGTGGAGCGAAAATAGCGAGTAAGGCTCACCGCCGCAAGGGGGCTGCTTAAAATCAAGCAAATTTAACCGAACCCGCTTTTTCTCAGAACGGCTTGACCACGACGAGAATGACAATCGCGATCATCAGAACCGTCGGCGCCTCGTTCATGAAGCGCCAATAACGCGCTGAATGGCGGTTCTCATCGCGCTCGAACGCCCTTGCCGCCCGCGAGAAAAAAACATGAACGGCAGTCAGAAGCACAACCAGGCCGATCTTCGCGTGCAGCCAACCGCCCTGGAAACCATATACGGACCAAGCGAGATAAAGACCAAAGATCCAGGTCAGCATCATAGCCGGGTTCATGATCACCCTGAGCAGGCGGCGCTCCATCACCTTAAAGGTCTCCGACTGCGTCGAGCCCGGTTCCGCATCGGTATGGTAGATGAAGAGCCGAGGCATATAGAACAGACCAGCCATCCACGAGATCACCGCGATAACATGAAGAGCCTTTATCCAGAGATAGAGATTGTCCGGGTTCCAGAGGAATAGTCCCAGGCCGAGAAGCACGAAAAACAGGATCGCAAAGTGGGCACGGCGACGCGCATAGGTGCCCGGCCTCTCATCCGTCTGCTTTGCCATGTGCTAGCGTCTCCAACCGCGGACCTGCTCGACGAGCAGCGCCACGTTCCGAGGGTCCGCCTGTGGCGTGATCCCGTGACCGAGATTGAATATCAGCGGACCATTGCCGAGGTTGTCGAGAATATCATTGATCCCCTCCGACAGCGCCGCACCGCCGGCGACCACACGCATCGGATCAAGATTGCCTTGCACGGCTCCGTCCTTCTGCAGCTCCGCGGCAAAATCCAAAGGCACCGACCAGTCGAGCCCGATCGCATCAGCCTTCGTCTTCTGCCGGTAATCTCTCAGCAGGAACCCAGCGCCTTTGGCAAAGGCAATCACTCGAGCGTTCGGACGCCGCGCCTTGATAGACGCGATCATCCGTGCAACAGGCTTCACGGCGAAAGCCTCGAATTCCCGCTCGCCGAGAACACCAGCCCAGGAATCGAAAATCTGCACGGCATCGGCACCCGCGTCGATCTGCGCGACCAAATAATCGGCCGACACCTCGGCCAGGACTGCAAGCAAGCGTTCGAAGGCCTTCGGATACTTGTAGGCAAATAGCCGCGCTGGAGCCTGGTCAGGCGTTCCATGGCCAGCGATCATATAAGTCGCAACCGTCCACGGTGCGCCGCAGAAACCGAGCAGGGTCGTCTCGGAAGGCAGTTCCCGTCGCAGGCGCTCCACCGTTTCCAGAACCGGCTTCAGGTAGGCGATGACATGCTCTGTCTCGATCCCGTCGATGCCAGCTTCGTCGATCGGATCCATTTCCGGTCCATGTCCTTCCGTGAAGCGAACGTTGCGCTTCATCGCATCCGGAATCACAAGGATATCCGAGAAGAGGATGGCTGCATCAAAGCCATAACGGCGGATAGGTTGGAGCGTTACCTCAACTGCGTGATCAGGCGTATAACAGAGGTCAAGGAAACTCCCGGCTTTCGCGCGCGTTTCTCTGTACTCGGGGAGATATCGTCCCGCCTGTCTCATCAGCCAGATTGGAGGAGGACTGAGCGTTTCGCCGTCCAAGACTCTCATGATTTTCCGACCGCTTTCACCCACGCGCTTCTTCCCTATAAAAATACAAAGATATTTTAAAAGGTTTCTATTTCTTAGAGTCTGTTTCTATCAAGGATTAAAATCTGTCCACGGCCGGAGCGTTTTGTCGCGCCATCGCCGATTCCAATGGACCGAATAACAGCTTATCAAGCCGATATCGTGGATAACTAAGAAAACGCAAATGATTCCAATCAAATAAAAGGCAGCCTTTTGGCGTTGAACTGTGGAAAAGCCTTGGAAAGGCGCGGAACTTTCAGAAGCTGTCCACAGAACCAACAAAGCGCGTTTAGCAGCTCCAACGAAATTCCATTTGTGGAAAAGGCGGCATGTTTTCCCTTGCCTTACCCGTGCCGCGTCTCTTAGCTCTCCGTTGTCCAGTCTTTTCAACAGGCCCCGGAAAATAGCGTGGAGAACCGCACGAACTTCTTCCATCTGCATCTGATTTCTGACTCGACCGGCGAAACGTTGATTTCGGCCGGGCGCGCCGCGTCGGCACAATTCAAATCCGCTCAGCCGATCGAACACGTCTATCCGCTGGTCCGAAATCGCAAGCAGCTTCTGCAGGTTCTGCAGACGATTGATAGTCAGCCTGGGATCGTTCTCTATACGATCGTTGACCGTGAACTCGCGACGTTGGTCGATCAGCGCTGTGCGGAGATGGGTGTCGCTTCCGTGAACGTGCTCGAGCCCGTCATGGACGCCTTTCAGATCTATCTTGGCGCACCGTCACGCCGGCGTGTCGGTGCCCAGCATGTGATGAATGCCGGCTATTTCGCTCGCATCGAAGCGCTCAATTTCACGATGGATCACGACGACGGCCAGATGCCCGATGATTACAATGACGCCGACGTCGTGATTCTCGGCATCAGTCGGACGTCGAAAACGCCGACGAGCATCTACCTCGCCAATCGTGGTATCAAGACCGCCAACATCCCCGTCGTCTATGGCGTGCCGCTCCCGGAAAGCCTGTTCGCGACCACCAAACCCTTGATCGTCTGTCTGATCGCTACCACCGATCGCATCTCTCAGGTCCGGGAGAACCGTATCCTCGGAGCGACACCCGGTTTTGATCGCGGGCAATACACGGACCGAGCCGCCATATCGGAGGAGTTGAAATACGCACGGTCGCTCTGCGCCCGGCACAATTGGCCACTCATCGACGTGACGCGCCGCTCCATCGAAGAGACCGCGGCGGCGATTGTTGCTCTCCGTCCGAAGCTGCGTTAAGCGCTGCCGCACCAAACCTGTTCGAGGCTCCATGACACCGAAGCTTATCCTCGCATCCTCCAGCCCGTTCCGTCGCATGTTGATGCAAAATGCCGGCCTCACCTTCGAGGTTCATGCGGCTCATATTGACGAGCGGTCGGTCGAAGCGCCGCTCGAACGAGAAGGCGCAACACCGGATGCCGTGGCCCTCGTTCTCGCCAAGGCGAAGGCGAAAGAAGTCAGTGATCGGTATCCGGCCTGCCTAGTGATCGGCTCGGACCAAACGATGTCTCTTGGCCCGCAGACCTTTCATAAGCCCAGGGATATGGCTGATGCGGAGAACCACCTTCGCATACTGTCGGGCCAGACGCACCGGTTGAACAGTGCGATCGCGATCGCCTACGACGGCGACATCGTCTGGGAGCATGTTTCACACGCTGAGCTGACGATGCGTCCGCTGGATGCGGATTTTATCCAGCGGCATTTGAAGCGCGTCGGAGAGAGGGCACTCACGAGCGTCGGCGCTTACCAACTCGAGGGGGAGGGGCTTCAATTGTTTTCGCGGATCGACGGGGACTATTTTACAATCCTGGGATTACCGATGCTACCTCTGTTGGAAAAGTTGAGAGAATTGTGTGCGATTGATGGATGATTCACGTGAAACATTTGGGCCGCGGGCTTTCGTCACGGGATTTCCTGTCAAACACTCCCGGTCGCCTCTGATCCATGGCTATTGGCTCAAGACACTCGGACTACCGGGATCGTATCGCGCCCATGAAGTCGCACCAGCCGATTTTCCAGCCTTTATCGCATTGCTGAAGAGCGGCCAGGCTGGCTTCCTAGGCGGCAACGTCACGATCCCGCACAAGGAAATGGCGTTCAAACTCGCTGACGATCCAGACGCGCTTTCTAAAGAGCTTGGTGCATCCAATACGCTTTGGATGGAGGGGGGCCGGCTCAAAGCGACGAATACGGATGGAGGCGGCTTCACCGCAAATCTGGACGAGCGTCATCTTGGCTGGGACAAGGCGCACTCGGCCGTGGTCCTCGGTGCCGGCGGTGCGAGCCGCGCCATCATTCAGGCGCTGCGCGATCGGGGCATCAAGGAAATTCATCTGGTCAACAGGACGGTCGGACGCGCTCAGGAATTGGCGGATAGGTTTGGCTCGAGCGTAAAAGCGCATTCGATGGCAGCCCTGGCGGAAGTCATGCACGGCGCCGGCCTTTTCGTGAACACGACTTCGCTTGGCATGGACGGCGAGGATGCGCCGGAGATCGATTTTTCGCCGCTGCTCTCCGATGCCGTCGTAACGGATATCGTCTACGTCCCCCTGAAGACTCCTTTCCTTGTCCAAGCCGAACGGCAAGGATTTGCCGTTGTCGATGGTCTCGGCATGCTGTTGCATCAGGCCGTTCCAGGTTTTGAGAAATGGTTCGGGCATCGCCCGAAGGTTGATGACAAGCTGCGCGCGCTGATTATCGAGGATATGGACAAGCACTGATGTTGCGGATCGGACTGACCGGCTCGATTGGAATGGGCAAATCAACAATGGGAAAGCTCTTCGCAGAAGCGGGGGTGCCTGTGAATGATTCCGATGCCGTCGTCCATGATCTTTATGCGGGGGAGGCGGCGCCCCTTGTCGATGCTGCCTTTCCCGGAACCATGAAAGAGGGTGCCGTCGATCGGCAGGAACTGGCTCGCCAGCTGGCTGGAAGTGCCGACGGGTTCAAGCGCCTTGAAGCCATCGTCCACCCGCTCGTGAGGAAACGTGAAGCAGAATTCATCGAACGCGAGCGGCAGCGTGGCTCGCCGATGGTGCTGCTCGATATCCCGCTGTTGTTCGAAACAGGAGCCGAGAGCAGGGTCGATGTGATCGTGGTCGTTAGCTGTGATCCACAGATACAGCGCGAACGCGTACTTGCGCGGCCAGGCATGACAGTGGAAAAATTCGATATGATTCTTGCGCGCCAGACGCCGGATGCGGAAAAGCGCGCAAGAGCCGATTATGTGATCGATACCGCGCATAGCATCGAAACGGCCAGAAAACGGGTCGCCGAGATCGTCTCGGATCTGAAGCGGCGGCTCACCAGCGGGGACTTCCTGAATGCGTGAAATCATTTTCGATACGGAAACCACGGGCCTGGATAACCGTGTGGACCGCATTATCGAGATCGGCGGCATCGAGCTTTTCAATCATTTTCCGACTGGGAATACGCTCCACATCTACATCAATCCGGGCGACCAGAAAGTGCACCCGGACGCGCTTGCCGTGCACGGCATCACCGATGAGTTTTTGAAGGACAAGCCTTCGTTCGCAGATGTTGCGCAGCAAATTATCGACTTCTTTGGCGACGCGAAGTGGATCGCGCATAACGCCACGTTCGATATGGGCTTTATAAACGCTGAGCTCGCAAGGCTCGATTTGCCGCCGATCCTGCCCGACCGCGTGCTCGATACGCTGTCGATGGCGCGCCGCAAGCATCCGATGGGACCCAACTCCCTCGATGCACTTTGCCGCCGCTATGGCATCGATAATACGCATCGAACGAAGCACGGCGCGCTTCTCGACTCCGAACTGCTGGCCGATGTCTACATCGAGATGATCGGTGGTCGTCAGGCCGCCCTTGGCCTCGGCACCGTCGCGAGTAATTCGGCAGGTCAGGAAAGCTTGGTGGAGGAGATTATTATCGGGACGCTTGTGCGTCCGCGGCCCCTTGCGCCACGTCTCAGCGAAGCAGAGCAGCAAGCCCATGACGCGCTGATTGCCAAACTCGGCGCGAAGGGCGTCTGGGGAAAATACGATCTCGCAAACTAAAAATGCCCGGGGCGACCCGGGCATTTCATTTTGTGACAGCGTGCTATGCGCGAACTGTTAGTTCGTGGTTGCCTGTACCTTGGCACGGGCCTGCTCTTCGGCAACCCGCTGCGCAAACATCTGAGAGAAATCGATCGGATCGATCATCAGGGGCGGGAAGCCGCCATTGCGCGTGACGTCGGCAATGATCTGACGTGCGAACGGGAACAGCATGCGCGGGCACTCGATGAAGAGAACCGGCAGCATGTGCTCCTGCGGGAACCCGGCAATCCGGAAGACGCCGCCATAGACGAGTTCGGTATGGAATACCGTTTTGTCGCCATCCTTGGCTTCGGCGTTCAGAGACAGAACGACATCGAAATCCGTATCGGAGAGCGGATTGGCGTTGACGTTGACATTGATATTGATGGCCGGAGCCTTGTCACGCGCCTGCAGCGAACGCGGAGCACCCGGATTTTCGAAAGAGAGATCCTTGGTGTACTGCGCAAGGATGGTAAGGCTCGGGCTCGTTGCACCGTTATTGCTGTTTTCGTCGGCCATTGGCTTTTCCTCGAGGGCATTGGATGGTGCCGCTCTATCATTTCGGGCATAGTGTTACAACCCTGGGCCAGTCGGCCGGCGGGGACGGTTCCTCACTTGCCGAGATGCTTCCCTGACCAGGGAGAGTTGTCGTTGGGTTCGCGTCGATAATCCTCGTCGTCGAGGTCGACGATCTTGGAGTCCTTGGGGCGGCTCGACGTGTCGAAGCCGCTCGTTGAGCCGACGACGACGAAACGGCGGCTGATATATTGCCAGGCAAGATCGCGCACAGCCGGAATGAAGATCAACAAAGCCACGATGTCGGTGATGAAGCCGGGGATCATCAGCAACAGGGAAGCGATCACGAACATCGCCGGTCGAAGCAGCTCGCGCCCCGGCACCATGCCGTTTCGCCCCTCCGCAGACATACGGCGGAGAATCCCGATGCCCTGGCGCCTGAGCAGGCCCATGCCCACCATGAAGCTCAATATGACAAGCGCCAGCGTCGGCCAAAGCCCGATCGCCTTTCCGACAAGCACGAAACCGGCAATCTCGGCGAGCGGAAGCAGCAGCAGAAAACCAGGCAGGATCTTCAAGGGCATCGTTTTATTCCGGCTGAGCCGGACTCCGTTGGAGGGTCGCGTTGTCGACCCTATTTGAATCATCTGTATAGGCGGACTATATGGGAGTACAAATCAGGGATGTTAACAGCGGCAGCGGCGGGATATGGGTTCAAACGACTTCATCACATTGTTTTTTCTTGTGGCGGCGGTGCTGATTTTTTTGCAGCTGCGCAGCGTCCTCGGCCGCCGTACGGGCAATGAGAAACCCCCGCGCGATCTTTATACGCCGCGGGATGCCGTTGGACCTGATTCTCCTGATGCCGGGAAAGTGGTGACCCTGCCGCGCCGTGACGCAGCGACTGAGGAAGACGATCGCTTTGCGGCAATCGATGCTTTCGCACCAGCCGGCACCTCACTCAATGAATCGCTGCGCGAAATCAACAAGGCAGACGCTTCCTTCAATCCGAAGGAATTCGTCAATGGCGCCCGCATGGCCTATGAGATGATCGTGATGGCGTTTGCGGACGGCGATCGTAAGACGCTGAAGAACCTGCTGTCGCGTGAAGTCTATGACGGCTTCGACGCAGCCATTACCGAGCGCGAGTCCAAAGGCGAGAAGGTGAAATCGACCTTCGTCGGCATCGACAAGGCGGAAATCGCCAGCACCGAGATTAAGGGCACGGAGGTGCAGATTACCGTTCGTATCGTCAGCCAGTTGATTTCCGCCACTTACGACAAGGTCGATAAGCTCATCGATGGCGACGCGGAGAACGTTGCCGAGGTCAATGATCTCTGGACGTTTGCGCGCGATACCCGCTCCCGCGATCCCAACTGGAAACTCGTGGCCACCGAATCGGAACATGAGTGAAGACACTCCGGGCTTTGCCCTTCAAGCAATAAGCTTTGACGATCTGCAAGGCTGGAAGGATGATGATCCTTCCAGCCTTTTTGAAGCGATGGAAGCATGCCGGCGGCAGGTCATTGACATCAAGCCGTATCGGACGGGCTCGCTCGGCCTGACGGCTCAGGACCTTCTACCGTTGCTTGAAGCAGCGCGCAGCGAGAATATCTCGTCGGCAGCCGATGCCCGAACCTTCTTCCAATCCCACTGTCGACCCTTCAGAATTCGTCGCATCGACGGCAATCCGGGCTTCGTCACCGCTTTCTACGAGCCTGAGATTATGGTCTCGGCCGTGCCGGATGATGAGTATCGCTTTCCCTTCTATCGCCGCCCCGAAGACCTGATCGACCTTGATGAGGGTAATCGCCCTGTGGGTCTGCCGGACAGCTACGCTTTCGGCCGGCTGACCTCCGATGGCATTGAAGCCTACCCGGATCGGCGGGCAATCGATGAAGGCTTCCTGGCGGGCAGGGGATTGGAGATTGCCTGGGCAATGTCGAAGGTCGACGTCTTCTTCGTCCATGTTCAAGGTGCGGCGCGTTTGCGCTATCCTCATGGCAGGGTTGGACGCATCACCTATGCGGCAAAGGCGGGACATCCTTTCTCGGCGATCGGCAAGCTACTCATCGAGCGCGGGGAAATCGAACGATCCGAGATTTCGATGCAGACTATTCGGCGCTGGCTCGGCGACCATCCTCGGCAGGTGGATGAGGTCCTGTGGCACAATCGCTCCTACATTTTCTTCCGCGAAGTCCCGAGCGCAGATCTGAACGCCGGGCCCGTGGCCGCAGCAAAAGTGCCGCTGATTGCCGGCCGTTCGCTCGCCGTCGATCGGCTCATCCATACTTTTGGCTTCCCGTTTTTCATTCGGTCCGAGAATCTTGTCCATCTCGATGGCGACAAGCCGTTCGCGCGAGTGATGCTGGCTCTCGACACGGGCTCTGCCATCGTCGGTCCGGCGAGGGGTGATATTTTCACCGGGTCAGGGGATGATGCAGGAGAGCTCGCTGGAACAGTGCGCCACGACGCCGACTTCGTCATTCTGCTTCCGAATGCCGCCGCCGCGAGGTTCGCCTGATGGCTCGAGACCGGAAGCTCAACACGGATGAAAGGATACTCTGGGGCAAGGTGGCACGGAGCACGCGTCCAATGCCCGGCAAGAAGGATCAGCTAGCCGAGCTCGATGCCTTTCTGACAGAGGTGGAGGTTGAACAGCAAACGGCCGCCGCCGCGAAGCGACCTTCCGAAACTGATGCCGGGCCCACTGTCCCGGTTGTTTCCAAAACACGCTCGGGTATCCATCACCCGCTCGAAAGGCCGGTCAAGCGCAAGATCGCCAAGGGCCGCGTGCCATTGGAAGCCCGGATCGACCTGCATGGGCTGGTCCAGAGCGAAGCGCATATATTGCTGCTCGAGTTCCTCATGCGAGCTCATGAACGAGGGATGAGGCATGTGCTTGTGATCACCGGTAAGGGCAGTTCGCTTGGCAGCGAAGGCGCCCTGAAACGCGCCGTCCCGATGTGGTTCTCGAAGCCGGAGTTTCGGTATTTCATCTCGTCCTATGAAACAGCAGCCCACCATCACGGAGGCGAAGGCGCCCTGTATATCCGGCTGTCGCGCCGGCATGGAGAGAGATCGTGACGCCGTTCGGTGAGGCCGTCCGCAAGCTGCGAGAGCGCAAGGGTGTCTCGCAGAAGCAGATGGCGGCAGCCCTCAATGTGTCCCCGGCCTATCTGTCGGCCCTCGAACATGGAAGGCGCGGCTTGCCGACCTTCGATCTGCTCCAGCGGATCGCCGGCTACTTCAACATCATCTGGGATGAGGCCGAAGAACTCTTCCTTTTGGCCCGTTCTTCGGACCCTCGCGTGGTCGTCGATACATCGGGTTTATCGGCCGAACATACCGCTTTTGCGAACCTCCTGGCGGGTCGCATTCGCGATCTCGACCAAACAACGCTTGGCCAACTGACAAGCATTCTTAAAAACGGCGGAAAAGCGGACGGAAAACGGTCATAATCCCCTGATTTATGGACAGTTTAAGCGCGCTGGCATTGGGAACTTGGATCAAAAACCCTATATTCTGGCATGTATAAGGCAGGTGATTCGCAAGTCTCACTTCAGCCCCGACAACAGGGAAATTCTCGAAAAGTATGACCGATATACCCACGACGGAAAACGGCGTTAGTACCGAATATGGCGCAGACTCGATCAAGGTTCTGAAGGGCCTTGATGCAGTGCGTAAGCGCCCGGGTATGTATATCGGTGACACCGATGATGGCTCGGGTCTTCATCACATGGTTTATGAAGTCGTCGACAACGCGATCGATGAAGCGCTCGCAGGCCACGCCGATATCGTGACCGTGACGCTCAATCCCGATGGGTCGGTCACCGTTACCGACAACGGCCGCGGCATCCCGACGGACATTCATACCGGCGAAGGCGTGTCGGCAGCCGAGGTCATCATGACCCAGCTGCACGCCGGCGGTAAGTTCGACCAGAACTCCTACAAGGTTTCCGGTGGTCTGCACGGCGTTGGTGTTTCTGTCGTCAACGCGCTCTCCGTCTGGCTGAGGCTGAAGATCCGCCGTCAAGGCAAGATTCATGAAATGAGTTTCACGCACGGCGTAGCCGATGCGCCGTTGAAGGTGATTGGCGACGCTGGTGATGAAACCGGCACCGAAGTCAGCTTCATGCCGAGCACTGAAACCTTCACGATGACCGAATTCGACTACGCCACGTTGGAGCATCGTCTTCGCGAGCTCGCCTTCCTGAATTCGGGCGTTCGCATCCTTCTGAGCGACAAGCGTCATTCGGACATCAAGCAGGAAGAGATGCTCTACGACGGCGGCCTGGAGGCCTTCGTTTCCTATCTCGACCGCGCCAAGAAGCCGCTTGTCGACAAGCCGGTGGCAATCCGTGGCGAGAAGGATGGGATTACGGTCGAAGTCGCAATGTGGTGGAACGACAGCTACCACGAGAACGTCCTGTGCTTCACCAATAACATTCCGCAGCGCGATGGCGGCACGCACATGGCCGGCTTCCGCGCCGCGTTGACCCGCCAGATCACCTCCTACGCCGATACGTCGGGCATCACGAAGAAGGAAAAGGTGACGCTGACCGGTGACGATTGCCGCGAAGGCCTGACCGCCGTTCTTTCCGTCAAGGTGCCGGATCCGAAGTTTTCGTCGCAGACCAAGGACAAGCTGGTTTCCTCGGAAGTTCGCCCCGTTGTCGAGAACCTCGTCAGCGAAGCGCTGAGCACGTGGCTGGAAGAGCATCCGACGGAAGCTAAGGTTCTGGTCGGCAAGGTGGTCGAAGCCGCCGCGGCGCGCGAAGCGGCCCGTAAGGCGCGTGAGTTGACGCGTCGTAAGGGCGCTCTCGACATTGCCTCTCTGCCCGGCAAGCTCGCCGATTGCTCGGAGCGCGATCCGGCCAAATCCGAAGTCTTTCTTGTCGAGGGCGATTCGGCGGGTGGATCGGCCAAGCAGGGGCGTTCGCGCGAGAACCAGGCGATCCTGCCGCTGCGTGGCAAGATCCTCAACGTCGAGCGTGCTCGCTTCGACAAGATGCTGTCCAGCCAGGAAATCGGTACACTGATTACCGCGCTCGGCACAGGCATCGGCAAGGACGAGTTCAATGCCGAAAAGCTGCGCTACCACAAGATCATCATCATGACGGACGCTGATGTCGACGGCGCCCACATTCGTACGCTGCTGTTGACCTTCTTCTTCCGCCAGATGCCGGAACTGATCGAGCGTGGCCATCTCTACATCGCCCAGCCGCCGCTTTATAAGGTCTCGCGCGGCAAATCGATCCAGTACGTGAAGAACGAGAAGGCCCTTGAGGACTACCTAGTCGGCCAGGGTCTCGAAGATGCTGCCTTAAAACTCGGCAGCGGCGAAGTGAGGACCGGCCAGGATCTTGGCGAGGTGATTAGCGATGCGTTGCGCCTCCGCGCGCTCCTTGACAATCTGCACTCGCGCTACAATCGCGCTGCCGTCGAACAGGCAGCAATTGCTGGTGCTCTCAATGCTGAAGCCGTTAGCGACCGCTCGAGAGCTGAACAGCTCGCCGGTGAAGTCGCCAGACGTCTTGACCTGATTGCCGAAGAGACAGAGCGCGGTTGGGAAGGGGGCCTCACGAGCGAAGGCGGCATCAAACTTGAGCGTATGGTGCGCGGCGTGAAGGAAGTTGTCGTTCTCGACATGGCGTTGATCGGCTCGCAGGACGCGCGGCTTCTCGATCAGCTGTCGGCTCGCTTGAAGGACATCTATCAGGCGCCTCCGTCACTCTCCCGACGCGACGGTGATGTCGAGATTTCCGGACCACGGGCACTGCTGGACGCGATTTTTGCGAGCGGCCGCAAGGGTCTGACGATGCAGCGTTACAAAGGCCTCGGTGAGATGAATGCCGAGCAGCTCTGGGAAACCACGCTCGATCCGAACGTTCGTTCGCTGCTGCAGGTGAAGGTTGCCGATGCAACGGACGCTGACGGCTTGTTCGCACGCCTGATGGGTGACGAAGTCGAACCTCGCAGGGAGTTCATCCAGGACAACGCGCTGAACGTTGCAAACCTCGATATCTAGCGAGCGGAGCTCGTTTCCGCCTAGAGGCCGCATAAAAAAGCCCCGCGCATCGACGCGGGGCTTTTGCGTGAGAACTAGTTGGCGATAAACTTGCCGCGGAAGGCGACCTCTGAAAGAGGCTTGCGCTGGCTCGGAACTTCCCGCTCCTGGTTCCGCTCCGAAAGGACGCTCTTATCGGCAAGAAGTCCCAACGCGACCCCCGCCTCCACCCGGTAACCCTCGGGAATAGCAAAAGTTTGCTGGATCTCTTCGTGCTTGATGCCGCCCATCCCGTGAGCGTAGAAACCCGACAGCCGGGCCTGAAGCGCGAGATAACCCCAAGCAGTGCCAGCGTCGAACGAGTGTGTGTAGCTTTTCCTGCCTTCGGAGAAGTCGCCGCTGAAGCCTCTTGAGACGACGTAGATCAGCGCCGAGGCGTTCTTTGCCCACTCTTGATTTGACTCGACGAGGAGACCAACGAACTTGTCCCAGTCCTCAGAACCTTTGAGCGCATAGATGAAGCGCCACGGCTGCTGGTTCGCGGACGACGGTGCCCAATGCGCGGCGTCCAGTATCGTCAGGAGCTCCGATTCATCGATCACTTCGCCGGTGAAAGCACGCGGTGACCAGCGCTCGAGAAACAAGGGGTCGATCGAATATTGGGATTCACGGCTATTGCTCTTTGTCATGGCTCTTCCAAGTGCTGTTCAGGCATTCCAGGTGATGTGGAGTTCTTCGCGGAAAGCAAATCGCTTCAGGTGGTCGGCAACGACATTCTCGTATCGCTCTATCTGGGCCGGGTCAGCGGCCGACAATCTCATATAAAGCGCCGCGTGATCGGCTGAAAACGTGACTTCGGCGGTATCACTGAAGGGTACACGCCCGCTTTTCGCCGTGAATTCCACGGTAAACTTGTGGCTCCAGTGTTTGCAGAGCTGTTGGAGATACTTGCTGGCGTGTTCGGTGGCGACAGTCGAGGTCGAAACAGGCATATCAAGCTCCTTCCTGCCTTCCTTAGGCCCCATCCGATGCGTTTGGCAAGCAACTCCGCCATCTCCGGTGGTGCACAGTCTGTTTCAACAATAGTGGCCTCCCACGCGCGTAAAGGCGCGCTAAGTTCCCCCAAAATCAGCGTCAGAGGAAAAACGCCTTGCTCGTAAACGGAAAATGGACGGAAGATTGGCAGCCGGTTCAGGCGAAGGACGAGAGGGGCGGCTTTGTCCGTCAGATCTCCAGCTTCCGCAATTGGGTCACCCCGGACGGCGCCGTGGGCCCTTCGGGAGAGGGCGGCTTCAAGGCCGAGGCAGGACGTTATCATCTTTACGTGGCCTATATCTGCCCTTGGGCATCGCGGACGCTGATCGGTCGAAAGCTGAAAGGGCTGGAATCGGCCATCTCGGTTTCAGTCGTCGAGCCGGTATTGACGAAGCAGGGCTGGCGGTTCGGCGACTATCCGGGCGCCACGCAGGATCACATTCACGGCGCAACGTATATGCACGAGATCTATACGAGTGCGGCACGCGACTTTACCGGCCGCGCAACCGTGCCCGTGCTTTGGGATAAGCAGTTGCAGACGATCGTCAACAACGAGTCGGCTGATATCCTGCGGATGATGAACGAAGGTTTCGGCGATCTTGCTCGCAATCCGATCGACCTTTATCCGGCAGCGCGTCGCACCGAGATCGACGCCTTCAACGAACGGATCTATCCGAGCCTCAACAATGGCGTCTACCGCGCGGGCTTTGCCACAACGCAGCTTGCCTACGAGGAAGCGTTTGCCGGTGTATTCAAGTGCCTCGACTGGGTGGAAACAGAGCTTGGCGATCGGCCCTTCCTGTTTGCAGACCATCCGACTGAAAGTGACGTTCGTCTTTTTGTCACGCTCGTGCGCTTCGATATCGCTTATCACGGCCTGTTCAAATGCAATTTGCGCCGTCTCTCGGATTACAAGAATCTTCGCCGCTTCTGCCGGCGAATGCTCGATTGGCCCGGTGTCGTCGAGACCGTCAACTTCGACCATATAAAGCGCGGCTACTACTCGATCGAAAGCCTCAACCCCACAAGCATCGTGCCTGCGGGTCCCGATCTAGGCGAAATTTTCTGAAGCAGCGTACCGCTTCGGCAAAAAGCCATAATGACACCGGTGAATATCTCGTTCATAGGTGATCAAAACGTGGATGCTGCTTAGGAGGAAATATTATGAAGCTCATGCGTGTTGGAGAGGTTGGTCGCGAGAAACCGGCCATGCTCGATTCCGATGGCAAGATTCGCGATCTGTCAGCGCACGTCTCGGACATCGGCGGCGAAGCGATTTCGCCCGAGGGCCTGTCGAAACTCAAGGCTCTTGACCCGAAGAGCCTGCCGGAACTCGCCTCGGGTCGCATTGGCGCCTGCGTTGCCGGCACCGGAAAGTTCATCTGCATCGGCCTCAATTTCTCTGATCACGCTGCTGAAACCGGCGCGACTGTTCCGCCGGAGCCCGTGATCTTCATGAAGGCAACATCGGCCATCGTCGGGCCGAACGACAATGTCCTGATCCCGCGTGGCTCCGAAAAGACCGATTGGGAAGTCGAACTCGGCGTCGTCATCGGCAAGACGGCAAAGTACGTCAGCGAAGCCGAAGCGCTTGATTATGTTGCCGGCTACTGTGTTTCCCACGACGTTTCGGAGCGCGCCTTCCAGACGGAACGTGCAGGCCAGTGGACCAAGGGAAAGTCCTGCGACACATTCGGTCCGATCGGACCCTGGCTCGTCACCAAGGACGAGATTGCCGACCCGCAAAATCTTGGCATGTGGCTGAAGGTCAACGGCGAAACCATGCAGAACGGCTCGTCGAAAACGATGGTCTATGGTGTCGCTCATGTGGTGTCTTACCTCAGCCAGTTCATGTCGCTGCATCCGGGCGACGTGATCTCGACCGGCACGCCTCCGGGCGTCGGCATGGGCATGAAGCCGCCGCGCTTCCTCAAGGCTGGCGACGTCGTGGAGCTCGGCATTGAAGGCTTGGGTACGCAGAAGCAGACCTTCCTGGCTGATCGATAAGGTCCGTTCTGCGATCATTAAGCATTCGAGCGCACCATCATGCCGGGGGTAAATTCCCCGGCATTTCTTTTTGCGGTGCGGATGGCAATGTTGCTGCGCAACAAAAACCTGTTAATCTGCGTTGAGGTGCCAGCACGTCGTTGGAAAGAATCCGATGCCTTTCAATCGGCGTCGTCTTCCAGGTTAGAGAAAGGTGGCGCATCTCATGTTTTATCAGCTTTATGAATTGAACCATGCCGCATTGGCGCCTTATCGGGCTTTCGCCGATATCATGCGCATGGTCTATGCCAATCCCCTCAATCCGATTTCGCAGACGCCCTGGGGGCGTACGATGGCGGCTAGTCTCGAGATGTTCGAGCGGACGACCCGACGCTACGGCAAACCGGCCGTCGGTCTGCATGACACTGTTGTCGAGGAAGGAAAGGTGGCCGTACGGGAAGAGATCGTCTGGTCGCATCCCTTCTGCAATCTGCTCCATTTCGCGCGCAATGTTCCAAGCAGCCATGCGCCAGACCCGCGCATTCTCATCGTCGCGCCGATGTCGGGCCACTACGCGACACTGCTGCGCGGCACGGTCGAAGCGTTGCTGCCAAGCGCCGACGTTTACATTACCGACTGGATCGATGCGCGCATGGTGCCGATGACGGAAGGCACCTTCGATTTTGACGACTACATCGACTACGTCATCGAGATGCTTCGCTTCCTGGGCCCGGATACGCATGTGATTGCCGTCTGTCAGCCTTCCGTGCCGGTTTTGGCTGCCGTCGCCCTCATGGAAGCGGAGAACGATCCGTTTTCGCCCTCATCGATGACCCTGATGGGCGGACCGATCGACACGCGCATCAACCCGACAGCCGTCAACCAGCTCGCCAAGGAACGCTCGCTGGAATGGTTCGCGGATAATGTGATCATGAATGTGCCCTGGCCGCAGCCGGGCTTCATGCGTCCGGTCTATCCCGGCTTCCTGCAGTTGTCCGGCTTCATGTCGATGAACCTCGATCGGCACGTGATCGCTCACAAGGAGTTCTTCATGCATCTGGTGAAGAACGATGGCGAGCCGGCCGAAAAGCACCGCGACTTTTATGACGAGTACCTCGCGGTCATGGACTTGACGGCGGAGTTCTACCTTCAGACGGTCGAACAGGTCTTCATCAAGCACGCGCTGCCGAAGGGCGAGCTGCTCCACCGTGGTAAGCTTGTCGATCCCGCCGCCATCCGCAACGTGGCACTTCTCACCGTCGAGGGGGAAAACGACGACATCTCCGGCGTCGGCCAGACAAAGGCTGCGCAGACCATTTGCGTCAACATCCCCGACAACATGCGCATGCACTACCTGCAGCCCGACGTCGGCCACTATGGCGTCTTCAACGGCTCACGCTTCCGCCGGGAGATTGCGCCGCGGATCATCAGCTTCGTGAAGGAACATGCCCGTTCCGGAAAGCCCGTGGTGAAGCGGGTGATCAAGGGCGGAAAATCCGCCTGATTTAGTATATTCTGAATTAGCGATTGTATTTCAAGGCGTTGTCCGATTTGGGCGGGCGCTGCCTTGAAGCGGGCCAGGCGTGTAACCACATCGATTCCAGCGTTCGGTATCTCGCCGGACGCGGAAAATGCGAGGACACCGCACGATGAACCAGTCAGCATTGCTTCGCCCGGATTGGACTCCGGCTACCATTGCCCTGATGATCCTCGGCTTCGTGGTTTTCTGGCCTCTGGGTCTCGCCATGCTCGCCTACATCATCTTTGGGGAGCGTTTGCGCGGTTTCAAGCGCGACGCCAACAGCGCCGCCGATGGATTCTTCGCCGGCTGCCGACGTTCACATGGCCGCTATCGCCCTCATTTCTCGACGGGCAATGTTGCCTTCGATGATTGGCGCAAGGCCGAGCTCGACCGGCTGGAAGAAGAGCGTCGCAAGCTTGATGAAATGCGCGAGGATTTCGACTCCTACATGCGCGAACTACGCCGCGCCAAGGATCAGGAAGAGTTTGACCGCTTCATGCGCGACCGCAAGAACGGCAAGCGCGACGACAATGGTCCGGTAGCAGAATACCAGACTCCGTAATTCCCAGGACCGTTCAGCACCGAAACTTGAACCGGCATCATCGATGCCGGCTTTTCTTTGCCAAGAATTCCAGCGAATCATATAGAAAATGCCCATGTTCCCGCTCCTTGCAAAGCCACGCCGCAGCGTTCGAAAACCGGCTCCGCCGGAAACGCGAACGCTTGACGTCGCCGGACGCCTGATGCCGCTGACGATCAAGCAGCACGAGCGGGCAACCCGCATTACCTTGCGGATCGAGCCTGGTGGTCGGGGCCTGAAGATGACGATCCCGAGCGGATTGGCACAGCGCGAGGTAAACGCCTTCCTCGACCGCCATCAGGGCTGGCTCTTGACCAAGCTTGCCAAATTCACGCCCGACAGTGGTCTTCGTGATGGCGGCACCATTCTCTTTCGGGGCGTATCCCATCGCGTTCACCACACCGGCAGCCTGCGCGGCCTGACAGAAGCCGTCGTCGTTGATGGCAAACCCGTGCTCAAGGTCAGCGGCATGCCCGAGCATCTCGGACGCCGGATTGCCACGTTCCTGAAGAAGGAAGCGCGAGCCGATCTCGAGAGGTTGGCAACGTTCCATGCCCGCTCGATCAATGCGCCGATCAGGTCGATCGCCATGAAGGACACCCGCAGTCGGTGGGGTTCCTGCTCCTCGGAGGGAAACCTGAGCTTTTCGTGGCGCATCGTCATGGCGCCGCCGTCAGTGGTCGACTACCTTGCGGCCCATGAAGTCGCTCATCTCAAGGAAATGAACCACGGGCCACGCTTCTGGGCGCTCTGCAAGAAGCTGTGCCCCCACATGGAAGAGGCGAAGCTCTGGTTGAAGCGGCACGGCAGTCAACTGCATGCCATCGATTTCGACTGAGCGACGCCTCGCAAAAATCAGCTTTTGTCGTGATTTGGCTCGACTCCAAGTGCTTTTCGTGTCACTTCGCTGCCATGAAACCGGATATCAAAATCTGCGGACTGAAGACGCCTGAGGCGATCGATCGCGCCCTCGCGCGCGGTGCAACACATATCGGCTTCATCTTCTTCGAAAAGAGTCCCCGCTACATCGAGCCTGATATCGCCGGCAAGCTAGCGGAGCCGGCCCGCGGCAAGGCCAAGATCGTTGCGGTCGTGGTCAATCCGAGCAACGACGATCTTGATGAAATCGTGGCGCTGCTTCGGCCCGATATCCTGCAGCTACATGGCGACGAGAGCCCGGAGCGCGTTTTGACGATAAAGGCGGTCTACGGTCTGCCGGTCATGAAGGCCTTTTCGGTGCGTACCGCTGATGATTTGAAGCGGGTGGAGGCCTATGTCGGCATTGCCGATCGCTTCCTCTTCGACGCAAAGCCGCCAAAAGGGTCGGATTTGCCGGGTGGCAACGGGGTGTCCTTCGATTGGAGCCTGCTTACCTGGCTTGACGGCAGCGTGGATTACATGCTTTCCGGTGGCCTGAACAAGGGCAATATTGCCGAGGCGCTCGGCATCACCAAGGCGCCGGGGATCGACGTATCTTCGGGGGTCGAAAGCGCGCCCGGCGTCAAGAACGTCGCAATGATCGATGAGTTTTTCGATGCGGTCCAAACGGCTTGTCAGCCCGAAACGACCTCAGGGAGTTGAGAGTGAACCAGACGCCAAAACCGAATTCCTTCCGTTCCGGCCCTGATGAAGACGGCCGTTTCGGCATCTACGGCGGCCGTTTCGTCGCCGAAACGCTGATGCCTTTGATCCTCGACCTGCAGGACGAGTGGAACAAGGCAAAGGACGATCCGGAATTTCAGGCGGAGCTGAAGCAGCTTGGCACCCACTATATCGGTCGCCCAAGCCCGCTCTATTTCGCCGAGCGTCTGACGGCGGAACTCGGTGGCGCGAAGATCTATTTCAAGCGCGAAGAGCTGAACCACACTGGCTCGCACAAGATCAACAACTGCATCGGCCAGATCCTGCTCGCCAAGCGCATGGGCAAGACCCGTATCATCGCGGAAACTGGTGCCGGCCAGCATGGCGTTGCCTCGGCAACGGTTGCCGCCCGCTTCGGTCTCCCCTGTGTCGTTTACATGGGCGCAACCGACGTCGAGCGTCAGGCCCCGAACG
>Ga0207426_1000680_pt1 | contig 41185 bp, 38 predicted proteins | sample AraplaMF_Cvi_mMS_FD_184265 | JGI IMG/M metagenome (GOLD analysis project Ga0207426, IMG submission 184265) | Arabidopsis root microbial communities from the University of North Carolina, USA - plate scrape MF_Cvi_mMS (SPAdes) (version 2) | ecosystem: Host-associated > Plants > Roots > Endosphere... | reverse complement strand
GATCTGGGCGCACTCGTATTGTCGTTGTCCGCCGAGCGCACCTCGCTCTGGGTGCTGCTCGTCGTTGCCGCGGCCAACGTCATTCTCGGCATCTGGCGGCCGCGCCTCACCAGTCTCCCGGAGTGATGGCCAGCGGGGCAAGCGCCCTTATTTCTGCGCTCCTTCCGGTCGACCTCCGCTGTCGGGGCCGGATCCGGTCGACGAGCCCGTCGGCGCCACGCGCGTATCGGGCGACGGATTCTGCGGCTGATACGGCTTTGGCGTGTTCGGGTCCGTTCGCTCGGTCGACAATTGGTTGTTGCGCTGCGCGACTTCGGCGGCGGCCGTTCCGGAATGAGAGCGGTAGCCGAACGTCAATAGAGCCATCGCGATCAGCGCCACCGCGAACAGGCCGGCAAGTTCAGCGCCTGCGCCGGACGGTTCGACACCGCGCGACCTGCCGTCGCCCTCGAGCGCGTAGGCTGCGATCTCACGATTGTGGCGCGATCGCAGGAAGGCAAGAAAAAATCCTCCGGCGACGATGACGCCGGCAGACAAGGTCAAGAACATCAGCCAACTCAGGGGTGCATCGCCGCTCATAGGCATCCTCCAGCAAATGCTTTGGATGATCTACGCCTCGAACGTCCGGGCGTTCCTATGGCCGTTGTGCGGTTGAGTTCCGTGCTTGACACCGTCGGGCGAAAAGAACAGAAGTCGAACATGGGCGCCCAGGAATCACAAGGATCACGGGCAGGCGGTGCCGCCGCCGGCCGCGCAACAAACAGCAGAATGGCAGCCGGCTGCGCCACGCAGACAAGCGGCCGGAAGGCGATGCGCGGATGAGCCTGCCCGTCCTGCCGGTCTACTATTATCACGACCATTTCACGGAGATGCTGGGCTTCGTTTGCGAGACCTACGGTCCGGTGCTGACCGAGCGGCATCGCGCCTTCGTCGCGCGCTTCTCGGCGCTGTCGAAGGACGCCCAGTGCCTGTTCATCCGGATGGTCAACCGCAACGGCACCGTCTTCAATCCCTCGACGTTCAAGTACAACGAGATCGCCGATCCCGTCGGCGCGCTGGGAGAACTCGGTCTGGCCGGTTATATCAGGTGCCTCAGCGAACAGGACTACGCCGCGTTCCTCGCCTGCCTTGCCAAGCCGGTGCTGTTCGACGGCGCCAGGGCGGCCGGCATGCGCGACGTCCGCGCGTCGTGGCCCAAAGCCAGGCTGACGGAATTCGTGCTCGCCAATCTGTCGTTCGGTTCGGCGTTCCAGCATTGCGGCGGCGCGGCCTTCATCGCACTTGGCGACACCGAGCCGCTGGAGTTCCTGCTCTATCTCTATTTCGGCAAGACCGAGGACACCCTCAAGAATTTTGCGCTGCGCGACCTCGGCATCCTCCGTACCAACGACCAGGCGGATTTCAGCGCCCGCTTCGCCGACGCGGACGAGGCGCGCGCCTGCTTCCACTACGCCCGCCTGCTGCGTCAGCTCGACAACAAATCCGACGAGGCCTATCGCAGTTCCGTCGCCGGCATTCTCGGCGGCCCCGCGTGCCCCACGGAGTACGCGGCCGAACTGAAGAGCCGCGCGGCACATAAGGCCGGCCTCCACTTCGAGAAGGGCGAGGCCGCACTGGCGATCCAGCTCTACCGCGCGGGTTCGTCGGCCGAATGTAACGAACGGCTCGCCCGCCTGCTCTATGCGGGCGGCGACAAGGCCGCGGCGGAAGAGCTGCTACGCCGCATGATCGACGATCCCGCCAGTGACGACGAGTTCGTCTTCGCGAGCGACTTCTATGCGCGCAAGTTCGACGGGCGCCGCACTGGGCTCTGCACCGAGTTGCTGCGTGCCGGGCGGACGCTGCTGGTCGACGACAGCTGGCGCGGCAATCCGGAAGCCCGGATCGCAGGCGTGCTGCGCCGGCAGGGCGTCGAGGTCTTCTATGCCGAGAACACGCTCTGGCATGGCCTGTTCGGATTGTTGTTCTGGGACGAGCTGTTCGAATCCGGGCAGTTGCACAGCGGCTTCGACTGGATGCCGCATTGCCTGAAGGACAGGACCTTTGCGCGGCTGTTCTCGGCGCAGATCGAGGCGAAGCTCGAAGCCGTCGCCTCGAACGCCGCGCTTCCGCACATTCTGAAGAGCGTCGCTGCGAAATGGGGACGGCCGAACGGCGTGTTTGCCTGGGATCATATCGACATCGATGCGCTGCGCGCGCTATTGGCAGGCGCGAGCGCGGCGGGCCTGGCCACGATCCTCCGCCTGATGTGCGAAGATTATCGCGCGATGCGGGACGGCTTCCCCGATCTGATGCTCGTCGATGGCGGCGTCGTCTCGTTCATGGAAGTGAAGGCCGATGGCGACGTCATCCGGCGCAACCAGCTGACGCGGCTGCGCCAGCTCGGCAATGCCGGAATCCCCGCCGAGATCGGCCGCGCCAATTTCCGGTTCGACCCGGACCAGGATTATGTCGTCGTTGACATCGAGACCACCGGCGGCTGGACCGGCGGGGACCGCATCACCGAGATCGGCGCGGTCAGGATCCGCAACCACGAGGTCGTGGCGGAGTGGCATTCGCTGATCAACCCGCAGCGGTCGATCCCCGCCAAGATCGTCGCGCTGACGGGCATCACCAACGAGATGGTGCGCGAGGCCCCGCTGTTCGCGGAGGTCGCGGAGAGTTTCATGCAGTTCATGGGCGACGGCGTTTTCGTCGCCCACAACGTCAATTTCGATTACGGTTTCATCGCCGCTGAATATGAGCGCCTCGAACGCCGCTTCCGTTTTCCGAAGCTCTGCACTTGCGCGAGCATGCGCCGGCACTACCCCGGCCACAAATCCTACGGGCTCGGCAAGCTGACCCGCGCCTTCAATATCGAACTGAAGGACCATCACCGCGCACTCTGCGACGCCCGCGCCGCGGCTCACTTGCTCAACCTGATCAACGCCAAGCGCGACGAGGGCGGCAGCAAGCCTGAGGGGATCGCAGCTTAGGCTGTCGCGCGCGGGAGCATGCCTTTTGCCGTGATCTCCGCCGAAAGTTCCTCAATCGTCTTGCGCTGCTCCATCGCGGTCCGGCGGATCAGGGCAAAGGCGGCGGGCTCGGCGAGCGCGTGCGAATGCATCACCTGCAGGACGGCGGCGAGCACGACGCGGCGCGAGCGCAGACGATGTTCGAGCTTGAGCACCTGTTGCTTCAGCTCGTTGGTGCGTTCGTTGCGCTCGAACGCCATCACCAGCGCCGCGTAGATGCCGGCCGAGCGCAGCGGCTTGACAAGGAACGAGGCCGGGTCGAGCTCGAACACCAGCTTCAGGCGGCTTGGCGTCTCGGTGCCGAGCAGGGCGATGACCGGCGTCCGCGCCAGCAGCGCGCGTTGCGCCGGTTGCAGCAGAGGCAGGAACTCGTCGTCGATCAACGACAGGTCCGGCATGACGTCGATCGGCTCGCAGGGCGTCCACGCGACGCCCTCGATGCCGAGGCGCTCGAACTGGCGCCGCACGATGGTCGCGTCGCGTTCGTCCTTGATGGCGATGAGGGCCTTGCGGCCGCGCAGCGAAAATGAAGACGGTCTGCTCATTTCACAACCCGCAAATGCGGCGCGTTCGGCAATGCGCCGCCGGCCGAGGTCTCCCTCGACGGGCTGACGGCAACGTCGAGCTGCGTCAGGTAAGGATCAGGCTTAACAGGCGCGTCAGCTTCCCAGAAGATATCAAACTGTCCGTGCGGATTGGATACCGCCAGCCGCGGTGTAAGGACGCAATGATTGTTGCCGCCGTCGATCCAGACCGGTCCTTGCGGCGAATTGTAGCGATAGCCGGCGGCTGCGCGCCTGACCTCGGCGATGTCGGACGTGCCTGCCCGCTGCAGCGCGCGCGCCAGCAGGTAGACCGCGACATAGGCCGATTGCCCGTCGACGGAAGGGCTGCTGTCCTCGCCATAGCGCGCCTTCCAGCGCGCGACGAAGGCGCGATTCTCCGGCAGGCGGATGCTCTCGAAATAGGCCGACGAGGTGATGCAGCCGGCCGACGCCGCGCCGACAATGGCTAGTTCCGGCTCGCAAAGGCTGCAGCTCAGCATCGGAATCTCCAGCCCCGCCGCCTTGGTGCCGGCGTGGAACGCGCGGATGAAGTCGTAGCTCGAGCTTCCGACCAGCGTGTTGAACACGATCGGCGGCCTGCGGCGGACGATCTCGTCGACGATGTGGCCGACCGCGCTTTCGCCGAGCTCGAGCAACCGCTCGGCGAGGATGTGGCCATCTGCTGCGCTGACCAACTCGCGGGTGACGCGGTTGGTCTCCCAGGTCCACACGTAATTGGAGCCGACGCAGAAGATTTCGCGCGACAGGTTGTCGAGCACGTAGCGTACCAGCGGCAGCACGTTGTGGTTGGGCGAGGCGCCGACATAGATCACATTGTCGGAGCACTCGAAGCCTTCATAGCGCGCGGGATACCAGAGCAGGCGGTCGGTGCGCTCCACGATCGGCAGCACCTGCTTGCGCGATGCCGAGGTGTAGCAGCCGATGATGTGCTCGACGCCGACATTGCGGATCAGGTCATCGCAGGCGGTGTGATATTCGGAGACGATGCCGCGAGGATCTCGGACGTTAGGCGTGATCGAGAAGTCGAACTCGGTCTGGTTGTTGATCTCCTCGACCGCCATCATCGCGCTTTTGAGGATCTCGCGGCCCATCGCCTGATAAGGGCCGGACTGCGAGCAGACAATGCCAACGGGAACTGACGGCTTGGTCATGAACGGCTTTCGATCGTGCAACGCGAAGATGAAATCATCATCGTCGATGTCTGCGCAAGTGGCTTGCCGTTTTGCTGCGCAGCACTCTCGAAATTTAGGCAGACAGCGTCGTTGACAATGCGATGGGCAGTTACTTAGACTTTTCTCCTACAGGGCTTCCTGTCGAACCTCGCTTGCGCCGATCTGGCCGATGACGTCCAGCTCTTCGCTACCCAAGTGCTTCGTTCGATCACGGACCCTGAGCGATAGATCATAGCCGCGGCATTTGAGCCATTCGTTGCCTCATTCGGGAGGGACGGGTGGCTTTTTTCGTTTGCCGCCAGAGAAGCTTGCGATGCGTCCGCGTCGCCAGAACGGTGACGCATGTCCGTGGGCAAGCGTGCGTCACGTCGTGTGGGAGGATGAAGAACGATGGCGGCAACAGATCTCCACTATCTCGGACTCGTCGATGTCGGGCGGAAGATCCAGGCGAAGGAGCTGTCGCCGGTCGAAGCGACCAAGGCGATGCTCGGGCGGATCGAGAAGCTCGACGGCAAGCTCAAGAGCTTTGCGTATGTGATGGCCGACTCGGCGCTCGCAGAGGCGGCCGCGGCCGAAAAGGAGATCGCATCCGGCAAGATCAGGGGGCCGCTGCACGGCGTGCCGGTGGCGGTGAAGGATCTTTGCTGGGCCAAGGGCGCACCTGCCGCGCATGGCATGACGATCCATCGCGACTTCCGTCCGACCGAGGACGCAACCGTGGTCGCGCGGCTGAAGGAGGCCGGCGCCATCATCCTCGGCAAGTTGCAGCAGACCGAAGGCGCTTACGCCGACCATCATCCGAAGATCGACCCACCGAAGAATCCGTGGAACGCGGATCTTTGGCCCGGCGCATCCTCGAGCGGTTCCGGTGTCGCCACCGCGGCGGGTCTTTGTTTCGGTTCGCTCGGCACCGACACCGGCGGATCGATCCGCTTTCCGTCTGCGGCCAATGGTGTCACCGGACTCAAGCCGACCTGGGGACGTGTCAGCCGCTACGGCGCGTTCGAGCTCGCGGCGACGCTGGACCACATCGGCCCGATGGCGCGGAGCGCGGTCGATTGCGGCGCCATCCTCGGCGTGATCGCAGGCCAGGACCCCAAGGACACGACATCGGTCCCGCTGACCGTGCCGGATTATCTCGCCGGCCTCACCGGCGACCTGCGCGGCGTCACTATCGGCGTCGACCGGCGCTGGACCAGCGAAGGCACCGATGGCGATGCAGCCAAGGTGCTGAGCGAGGGCCTGCGCGTCGCCGCCGATCTCGGCGCGAAGATCAAGGAGATCAACTTCCCCGATCCCAAGGCTGTTATCGACGACTGGTTCCCGCTGTGCGGCATCGAGGTCGCTGTTGCGCACGAAGAGACCTATCCGGCGCGCAAGGACGAGTATGGTCCGGCGCTCGCGGGCCTGCTCGATCTCGGCCGCCAGCAATCCGGCATGGACTATCAGAAGATCGTGCTCCGCCGCGAGGCGTTCCGCGGTGCCGTGCGCGTGCTGTTCGAGACCGTCGATCTCATCGCGATCCCCGCGCAGGCCTTCGCGGCGCCGACGCTGGCCAAGATGGCGGCGCTCGGCGAGGACGCCTCGCTGATCGGTGGTCTGCTCCGATTCACCTGCCCGTTCGACATGACGGGAAGTCCGACCGTGACGTTGCCCGGCGGCTTTGCGGCGAATGGCGGTCCGGTCGGCTTCCAGTTCGTCGGCCGTCATTTCGACGAGGCCGGCCTCGTCCGCGCCGGCGATGCGTTCCAGCGCGTCACCGACTGGCACAAGCGTCATCCCGGGATCTGAGTCGAGGAGCCGATCACATGTCTGAAGACTGGTTGAAGACATCCATCATGGCCAAGCGCGCCGTCGCCAAGGGCGCGACCGGCGCGACGCATAGCCTGACGATCGAGCAGCAGGGCGGCTTTCACTACGTCTACGGTCCCTATGCCAAGCCGACGCTGTCGATCGATCCCGGCGGTGTGGTCGTCGTCGAGACCGAAGACGCCTTCGGCGGCGTTCTCACCAAGGAGACCGACAGCCCCACCGCCAAGCTGAACTTCCCTTATCTCAACCCGCAATGCGGACCGATCGCGGTGAAGGGCGCCAAGAAGGGCGATTGCCTTGCGATCTACATCCGCGACGTCGAGACGCGCGGCGAGCAGCCGGCCGGCACCACCTGCATCATTCCGGAATTCGGCGGGCTGGTCGGAACCGGCTCGACCGCGCTGCTCAATCCGCCGCTGCCGGAACGCGTCAAGAAGCTGCACGTCGACAGGAACGGCGTACGCTGGAACGACAAGATCACGCTGCCCTACGAGCCGTTCATCGGCACCATCGGCGTCTCGCCGGAGATCGAGGCGATCTCGTCGCTGCAGCCGGACTATCACGGCGGCAACATGGATCTGCCCGACGTCGCGCCCGGTGCGATCATCTACTTCCCTGTCCATACCGACGGCGGGATGCTCTATGTCGGCGACTGCCACGCAACGCAAGGCGACGGCGAGCTCTCCGGCGTGGCGCTGGAGCAGCGCGCCACCGTGACGCTGCAGGTCGACCTGATCAAGGACTGGAGCTTTGCCTGGCCCCGGCTCGAGACCAAGGACTTCATCATGACGATCGGAAGTGCGCGTCCGCTCGAGGACGCCGCGCGCATCGCCTATCGCGAGCTCGTGCGGTGGATGGCGGCCGACTACGGCTTCGACGAGATCGACGCCTATATGCTGCTCAGCCAGGCCGGCCGCATGCGCCTCGGCAACATGGTCGATCCCAAATACACGATGGGCGCATCGATCCTGAAGAATTACCTTAAGCCATGACCTCCATCCGCTTTCAATCACGGGGAATATCACGATGAATTCGGGACGTAAGTTAGGAATGGTTCTGCTCGGCGCCATGCTCGGTACAGTGGCGGCGATGAGTGTTGTCAGGGCGGCCGAGCCGCCGTTGAAGATCGGTCTGCTCGAGGACGTGTCGGGCGACCTCGCCTTCATGGGCATGCCGAAGCTGCACGGCTCGCAGCTCGCCGTCGAGGAGATCAACAAGAGCGGCGGCATTCTGGGCCGGCAGATCGAGCTGATTCACCTCGATCCGCAGGGCGACAACGCGCGCTACCAGGAGTTCGGCCGGCGCCTGCTCAACCGCGACAAGGTCGATGTGCTGATCGGCGGCATCACCTCCGCCTCGCGCGAAGCGCTGCGGCCCATCGTCGATCGCACCACGACGCCCTACATCTACACCAACCAGTATGAAGGCGGCGTCTGCGACGCCAGCATGATCAGCATGGGCGCGGTGCCCGAGCAGCAATTCTCGACGCTGATCCCGTGGATGGTCGAGAAGTTCGGCAAGAAGGTCTACGTCATCGCCGCCGACTACAATTTCGGCCAGATCTCGGCGGAGTGGAACCGCAAGATCATGAAGGATCTCGGCGGCGAGGTCGTCGGCGAGGAGTTCATCCCGCTCGGTGTGTCGCAGTTCGCGCAGACCATCCAGAACATCCAGAAGGCAAAGCCGGACTGGTTGCTGACGATCAATGTCGGCGCAGCCCAGGATTCGTTCTTCGAGCAGGCGGCCGCGGCCAACCTCAACCTGCCGATGGGTTCGTCTATCAAGGTCATGCTCGGCTTCGAGCACAAGCGGTTCAAGCCGCCGGCGCTCAACAACATGCACGCGACCGCAAACTGGTTCGAGGAAATCGACACGCCCGAAGCCAACGACTTCAAGAAGCGCTGGCACGCGAAGTTCCCCGACGAGCTCTACATCAACGACATGGGGTACAACGCCTACAATGCGATCTACATGTACAAGACGCTGGTCGAGAAGGCGAAGTCGATCAAGCTCGACGACATGCGCAAGGTCATCGCGACCGGCGATGCCTGCATCGACGCGCCCGAGGGCAAAGTCTGCATCGATCCGAAGAGCCAGCACACCTCGCACCGCATGCGCCTGATCTCGGTCGGACCGAAGCACGAGGTGACGGTGGAGAAGGACTACGGCACGATCCAGCCTTATTGGCTTGGCGAGATCGGCTGCGATCTCACCAAGAAGAACGACAAGGATCAGTACACGCCGAGCCATCTCCCCAAGAAGTCGTGACGATCGGGCACGGATCTTGCTCGTGTTGGATGTCACGCTGCTGAACAAGGCCGGCGCCGCAACGATGCGGCGCCGGGATCGGCAAGGGGATCAAGATGTCGGCTGAAGTGTTCTCGCTATTCTACCAGTTCGCCGACGTGTTCGCGTTCCTCATCCTCTCGGCCGCAGGCCTCGCCATCGTGTTCGGCATGATGGGCGTCATCAACATGGCGCATGGCGAGTTCATCATGTGCGGCGCCTATGTCACCGTCGGCCTAGTGAATCTCGGCGTGCCGCTCGCGATCGCCCAGATCCTGGCCGCGATAACGGCGGGGCTCATCGGCGTCCTCGTCGAATTCCTGGTCGTGCGGCGCTTCTACAAGCGGCCGTTGGATTCGCTGCTCGCGACCTGGGGGCTCAGCCTCATCGTGACGCAATCGATGCTTCTGATCGTCGGCTCCGCCGTGCGCGGCATCGGAACACCCGAAGGAAGTTTCGCGATCGGCGGCTATACGTTCTCGACCTATCGGCTCGTGCTGTTCGGTTGCGCGGTCGCAGTGCTCGCCGGCCTCTACATCATCTTCATGAAGACGCGGTTCGGCGTGATCGCCCGCGCGACCATGCAGAACGCGGCAATGGCGAAGGCGCTCGGCGCACGCACCGGCCGCATCTACGCGATCAGCTTCGGGATCGGCACCGGCCTCGCCGGGCTCTGCGGCGCACTCTATGCGCCGACCATGACGCTGATTCCGACCATGGGCGCAACCTTCGTGGTCGAGAGTTTCGTGACCGTCGTGATCGGTGGCGCCAATGTGCTGCTTGGAACAGCACCGGCTGCGGTGTTCCTGGCGATGATCCGGATGGCGTTGAACGCGAGCTACGGCCAGATCATCGGACAGATCGGCATGCTCGTCGCCGTCATCCTGATCATTCGCGTCTTGCCCGAAGGGCTCTCCAGCGTGCTGGTTCGTCGTGGGCGCTAAAGGAAAATATTGATGTTCAGGCTGTTGGAAGGCCCACAGACGCTCGGACGCGGTAGGATGTTCTGGTCCTGCTTCCTGGTCGTGCTCGCGGGCGCGCTGGCCTATCCGCTGTTCGCCGATTCCTACGACGTCGGCAATTTTGCCTACTTCCTGATCTGGATCTTCATGGCGCTCGGCCTCTGCCTGATGTGGGGCTATGGCGGCATGCTCTCGTTCGGCCAGACCCTGTTCTTCGGCATCGCCGGTTACGGCTACGGCGTGCTGGCGATCAACATGGGCGGCGGAACCGCGACCATCGCCGCGCTCGCGCTCTCGGTTGCGCTGGCGATGATCGCGGCGGGCATCCTCGGCTACTTCATGATCTGGGGCGGCATCAACGGCATCTTCTTCGGCATCGTGACGCTGTCGGCGACGCTGGTGCTGGCCTTCTTCCTCGGCCAGACGGCCGGGCCGGAATGGCACATCGGCCCGGCGCGGCTGAACGGTTTCAACGGCATGAAAGGCATGGACCCGCTGGCCGTAGGCGACTTCTACATCGAGGGCTCGGCGCTCTATTACGTCATGGTCGCACTGATCGTGATCGTCTATCTCGCGCTGCGGATGCTGGTGAATTCCGGAATCGGGAACGTCATCGTGGCAACGCGCGAGAATCCGCAGCGCGCCGAGATGCTGGGCTACGACGTCCGCAAATATCAACTGCTCACCTTCGTGATCGGCAGCGGCCTCGCCGGGCTCAGCGGCGCGCTCTATACGTCTTGGGGCCAGTTCATCACGCCCTCCAGCATCGGCTTGCCTGCGGCGGCGATGCCGATCGTCTGGGTGGCCTTCTCCGGACGTAGCGATCTGACCGCGACGCTGGTCGGATCGTTCCTGCTTCTGTTCGGCTTCCAGACCATCACGGTCTACAGCCAGCAGGCCGCGCTGGTGCTGATGGGCGCGCTGCTGCTCGCCACGGTGATGCTGGCGCCGCAGGGCTTTGTGCTCGGCATCGGCAAGCTCGTGGCCGACCGGTGGCGCGGGCGACGCCGCGGTGAGGGCGCCGCGCTCGCGGAGGCCGGCCGCCTGCAGTCGGAAGAGTCCTGATCATGGCGCTGGTCGAAGTCAAAGGCGTCTCCAAGCGTTTCGGCGGATTGACCGCCGTGTCCGGCGTCGATCTCTCGGTCAACGCCGGCGAGGTCCACTGCCTGATCGGGCCCAATGGCGCCGGCAAGAGCACGCTGTTCAAGCTGATCGTCGGGCTCTATCCCCCCACCGAGGGCAGCATCCTGTTCGATACCGTCGACATCACCAAGGAACGGCCGTACGCCCGCGTTCAGCGCGGCATGAGCATCAAGATGCAGGCGCCGAGCGTGTTCAAGGAGCTGCCGGTCCGGCAGAACATCCAGACCGCGCTGCAGGATCGTGTCTCCGGTGCGGAACGCATTGCCGAGGAAGACCGCCTGCTGACGCTGCTCAATCTCACGGCGGATGGCGACAAGCTCGCCGGCGCCCTGTCGCATGGCCAGCAGCAATGGCTCGAGATCGGCATGGCGCTGGCGCTGAAGCCACAGCTTCTGCTGCTGGACGAGCCGACGGCCGGGATGTCGCCGGAGGAAACCTTCAAGACCGGCGAGTTGATCAAGTCGTTCAATGCCGAAGGCATGACGGTGCTGGTCGTCGAGCATGACATGGCCTTTGTCCGCCAGGTCGCCCAGCGCGTCACGGTGCTGCATCTCGGCAAGATCTTTGCGCGCGGCGATCTCGAAAGCATCTTGCAGAACGAGAAGGTCGCGGAAATCTATCTGGGTAAGACCCATGCTCACTAGGCCCAATCCCACGGAACGGATTCTGGACGTCTCGGAACTATGGGCCGGATATGGCGCGACGCCGATCCTGCAAGGCGTCACCATGTCGGTCTCGCGCGGCGAGATCGTCGGCGTGATCGGCCGCAACGGCGTCGGCAAGACGACCCTGATGCGCTGCCTGATCGGCCTGCTGCAGACCTGGCGCGGCACGATCAGCTTCATGGAGCAGGACGTCACGGCACTGGAGGCGGATGCGCGGGCGAGGGCGGGCTTCGGCTACATTCCGCAGGGGCGCGATGTGTTTCCGCAGATGACCGTCGAGGAAAACCTCCAGGTCGGCGAGCTGATCGGCGGCCCCGGCGGCAAGAAGCTGCCGGAGCTCGTCTACGAGTATTTTCCACGGTTGAAGGAGCGCCGGCGACAGGCCGCAGGCACCATGTCGGGAGGCGAACAGCAACAGCTCGCCATCGGCCGCGCGCTGATCGGCAATCCGTCGCTGATGATCCTGGACGAGCCGTCCGAGGGTATCCAGCCCTCGATTGTCCAGCACATCTGCGAAGCTCTGCGGTCGTTCCGCAACGAACTCGGCACCACGATCATCTTCGTCGAGCAGAATCTCGACACGATCCTGGCGATCGCGGAGCGCTGCTACATCATGGAGAAGGGCAAGATCACGCAGTCGCTGGCGGGCGGCGAAGTCAACGAGGACAATGTCCGCGAGCAGCTCCTGCTCTGAACGGCCGCATCACGTATTTTCAGTCGTCAATAGGGAGGGAATGGACATGGATCTGGGACTCAAGGGAGCGAAGGTTCTCGTCACGGGCAGCACCAAGGGCATCGGCAGGGCGATCGCCGACACGTTCGCGGCCGAAGGTGCCAATGTCGGCATCTGCGCGCGCAACCAGGCCGACGTCGACAGCGCGGTTACCGCAATCAAGGCGAAGGGCGTCGCGGCGTTCGGCAGCTCGGTCGACGTCTCCAACGGCCCGGCGCTCAAAGGCTGGGTGGAGGACATGGCCGCCAAACTCGGCGGCATTGACATCGTCGTCGCCAATGTCAGCGCGCTGTCGATCGGGCAGGACGAGGAGAGCTGGGAGAAGGAATTCTCCACCGACATGATGGGTACGGTGCGGCTGGTCAACGCGGCGATGCCGTATCTGGAGAAGAGCAAGGCCGCCGCGATCGTCACCATCTCCAGCGTGTCGGGCCGCGAGGTCGATTTCGCCAGCGGTCCGTACGGCACCTTCAAGGCCGCAATCATCCACTACACCCAGGGGCTCGCCTTCCAGCTTGCCGGCAAAGGCATCCGCGCCAACTCGGTCTCGCCCGGCAACACCTATTTCGAGGGCGGTGTCTGGAACCAGATCAAGGACGGCAATCCCGAGCTGTACAAGACCGCGCTGGCGCTCAACCCGACCGGGCGCATGGGCACGCCGCAGGAGATGGCGAATGGCGCGGTGTTCCTTGCAAGCAAGGCGGCGAGCTTCATCACGGGGACCAATCTCGTGGTCGATGGTGCGCTGACGCGCGGGGTGCAGTTCTAGCGCGCGGGTGTACTCAGTGCGCTCCCTCCCCCGCCTGCGGGGGAGGGCGGGGGAGGGCGGGGGAGAGGGCGCCTCCGCGTTGGGAATCCCCAAGAGGAGAAAGCCCTCACCCGGCGCGGGACGATGCTTCGCATCGCTCGGGGCGCGCCGACCTCTCCCGCAAGCGGGCGAGGTGCACCGAGCCCGCCGCCCGATCGAGAATCATCACCAGAACAAGAGCCTCCGATGTCCACCAATCCCATCCACTACAAATCCATCCTCGAAATCTCCGATCTGATCCGCCGTGGTGAGCTGTCGTCGGCCGGCGTTACTGAGGCCATGCTGAGCCGCATCGCCAAACTCGACGGAAAATTTCACGGCTACGCGCTTGTGCTTGCGGAGCGCGCCATGGCGCAGGCCAAGCGGCTCGATGCAGAGATCGCGAAAGGCATCTGGCGCGGGCCGCTGCATGGCGTGCCGATCGGACTGAAGGATCTCTGCTACACGAGTTTCGCGCCGACGGCGGGCGGCACCACGATCCACGCCAAGTTCGTGCCCTCCTTCAACGCAACGATCGTGGACCGGCTCGAGCAGGCCGGTGCCGTTACGCTCGGCAAGCTGAAGATGACGGAGGGGGCCTACACCAGCCACCATCCGAACGACCAGGCGCCGCTCAATCCCTGGGGCGTCGATTACTGGGTTGGCTCCTCCTCGAGCGGATCGGGCGTGGCGACGTCGGCCGGGCTTTGCTTCGGCTCGATCGGCAGTGACACCGGCGGCTCGATCCGGTTTCCGTCGGCAACCTGCGGGCTGACCGGGATCAAGCCGACCTGGGGCCGCGTCAGCCGTCACGGCGTCTTTCCCCTCGCGGACTCGCTCGACCATGTTGGGCCGATGTGCCGCAGCGCCGCCGATGCGGCGGCCATGCTCCGTGTCATCGCGGGCGCTGATGTCAACGACCCGACCGCTTTGCAGGCGCCGGTGCCGAACTATCTGGCCGGGATCGGTGACGGCATCCGGGGCCTACGGATCGGCGTCGATCGCACCTACACCCAGAACGGAATCGATCCGCAGGTGGTCGCGGCCCTGAAGGAAGCCGAACGCACGCTCGCGGCGCTCGGCGCCGATATTCGCGAGGTCAAGTTCCCGTCTTACGAGAAGCTCGTCAGCATGTGGATTCCGATGTGCTCCATCGAGACGGCGGAGGCGCATCTGGAGACCTATCCGTCGCGAAAGTCTGAATATGGTCCCGATCTGGCGCAGCTGATCGAGCAGGGCCGGTCGATGAGCGGCGTCGAGATCGCGCAGATTCATCATGAGCGGCTGAAGTTCTGCGGCAGCCTCGCGGCACTGTTCGGCGATATCGACCTGCTGTTGATTCCCACCATGCCCGTGCCGATCCCGACGCTGACCAGGATGGGTGAATACGGCGCCGATCCGAACGTGCTGCTCAGCATCCTCCGCTTCACCGCGGTGTTCGACTTCTCGGGCAGCCCGACCATCACGCTGCCGAACGGCATGGCGTCGGATGGCCTGCCGCTCAGCATGCAACTGGTCGGCCCGCATCTATCCGAGGACGTGCTCTCCCGCGCCGGGCATGCCTTCCAGTCCGTGACGGACTGGCACACCCGGCGCGCGCCGATCGACTGAGGCTATTTCGGCTCGGCCAACTCGGCGGCGAGCGGCTGCAACGCCTTCGTCATCTCGTCGAGCCGCTTCTGCCATTCGGCGCCGGGCATGAAGGCGAGCACTGGTGCGTCGCCGGGAGAGCTCTTGACGTAGTCGGGATCGCTGAGGCTCTCGGCGATTGCGGCTTCGAGCTTTTTTGCGACGTCGTCGGGCGCGCCCTTCGGCAGCGCAAAGCCGCGCTCCGCGGTCATGATGACGGGAACGCCGGCTTCCTCGCCGGTCGGAACGCCCGGCAGCGACGGCGAGCGTGTCTTCGACAGGATCGCGATGGCCCTGAGCTCGCCCTTGTTGGTACCGTGCAGTTCGGGCACCTCGCTCAAGCTGACCATCCCGACGTCGAGATGACCGCCGAGGACGTCGGTCCGCTGCGCCGCCGTGCCGCGATAGGAAATCTCGTTCGGCTCGACGTTGGCGGCCTTGGCGAGCATGCGGATCGCCAGATGACCGTTGGTGCCAGCGCCGTTATGGCCAAAGGTGACCGAGCCCGGCTTCTTGCGCAACGCGTCGAGCACGCTTGCGAGAGTGGTGAACGGGCTGTCGTTGCGCACGACGATCACGCTGGGATCGTCGACCACGCGCGCGACCAGGCGGATCTCGTCCATGGTGTACTGGGTCTTCCGCGTCATCGGCAGGAAGTTGTAGCCGGGCACGTTGACCACGCCCATCGAATAGGCGTCGGGGGCGGCGCGCGCGATCGCCGCGAACGCGATTTCGCCGCCGGCGCCGGGCTTGTTAAGGACGACAAATCGCGCACTCCCGCCGAGCCGCTTCTCGACGAAAGGCAGCAGCTTGCGGGCCATGACGTCGGTGCCGCCACCCGCAGCGAAGCCGACGACGACCTCGACCGGCTTGTCGTCGGGCCATGCGGCCATCGCCGCGCCGGAGGCGGTCAGGCCGATCATCAATATTGCCGTGCGAACCTTCCTCAACATGAAGGTTGTCCCTTTCATTCTTCGTAACAAACAAAGTCCGGTTATTCTGTTGTAACGAGCCGTTGCCGGCCTCGTCACGCACTATCGATGCGATGCCATGATACGTCCAGCCACGGGAAGTCGCGCGACCAGCACGCAGCCGGTCTCGGATTCCGTGATGTAGAGATCCTTGTTGTCGGGGCCGCCATAGGCCACGTTGGTGGTGGCGAGGCCCATGCAGGAGCGGACCCGATACATGGGCTCACCGAGGCGGCTGAAGATCCAGACGGTGCCGAGGCCGGCGTGCGCGATAACAAGGTTGTCTTGCTCGTCCATCGCCAGGCCATCGGGTCCGCCAAGGCTTCCGGACAGCTGGATGAAAATGCCGACCTTCGATGCGGTGCCGTCGGGCATCAGCGGGATCCGCCAGATCGCATTGCCGCGCGTGGCGGCGACATAGAGGATGTGTTCGCTGCCGTTGAGCACGAGGCCGTTCGGGCTCGGGACGTTGCCGACGAGCTGATCGAGCGTTCCGTTCACGCGCAGCCGATAGACGCGGCCGGTCGGGTCGTGCATGCCGGTCTGGCCCTGGTCGGTGAAGTAGATGTCGCCATTGCTGGCGAACACCAGATCGTTGACACCCTTGAAGCGCTCCGACCAGCGCCGCTCCAGCAAGGAGGAGACCTTGCCGCTGGCGGGATCGAGCTGCATCAGCCCGTGGCGGTAGTCCGTGATGACGATCCGCCCGTCGCGCGCGATCTTCAGCCCGTTCGGCTCGCCGTCATATTCGGTGACCAGCGTGAACTCTCCGGCCGGCGAGATCCGGAAGATCCGGCCATAGGGAATGTCGACGATGTAGAGATTGCCGTCGCGGTCGAACGACGGCCCCTCGATGAAGGAATCCGCCGCCAGTCCGCGGCGGTTGACCAGCGACCAGGCATTGTCGGGGTCCTTGCGGCGGAACTTGTCCGGCAGGCGGGCGAAGATCTCGGTCTTGATCTCGTCGGGCGGTGCGTACATCGGCGTGTCTCGTTCAGGGTACGGCAGTGACTTGCGACGGCAGCCACATTGCGATTTCGGGGAAGATCACGAGCAGGCCCAGCAGCACGAACATGATCAGGTGGAACGGGATCGTGCCCGCGACGACGTCGCTCAGCTTGCCGGTCCAGATGCTCTGGATCACGAACAGATTGATGCCGATCGGCGGCGAGATCTGGCCCATCTCGATGAAGAGCACCAGGATGACGCCGAACCAGATCGGGTCGATGCCGTACTGGACCAGAACCGGATAGAGCAGCGGCACCGTCACCACGATCATGCCGAGGCTTTCGACCAGGCAGCCCAGCACCGTATAGAGCACGAACAGGGCGAAGAAGAACTCCAGCTTGGAGAGCTTCAGATTGACCAGGAACTGGGTGATCTGCTCGCCGACGCCGGCGTAGCTGATGGCGTAGGAGAACAGGAAAGCGGCATATACGATGAACAGGATATTGCCGCAGACACGCACGGTGGTCTGCAACGCGCGCCAGAGAATTGCGGCGCTGAACTCGCCCCAGAACACCGCGATGATCATCGCCAGCACGCAGCCGACGGCCGCGGCCTCGGTCGGCGTGACCAGGCCCGAATAGATGCTGCCGATGGTGCCGCCGATCAGCACCATGAAGGGGATGACGTCGAGCAGGGCCGCAAGCAGTTCGCGGGTTGACCGGGCGCCGGCCTCGCGCGGGGCGATCCCGGGCTTGAGCCACGAATGCAGTGCGATATAGGCCATGAACATCGCGGTCAGCAGCAGGCCCGGCATCACGCCGGCCATGAACAGCTTTGCGACTGACGTCTCGGTGAAGGTGCCGTAGACGATCATCGCGATGCTCGGCGGGATCAGGATGCCGAGCGTGCCGCCTGCTGCCAGCGAGCCCGCGGACATACGCGGGCTGTACTTGCGCTTCTGCAATTCGGGCAGTGCGACGCGCCCGATCGAGGCGGCGGTCACCACGCTCGAGCCGCTGATCGCCGCGAAGATCGCGCATCCCGCGATGTTGGTCTGCAGCAGGCCGCCGGGGATCCACGACACCAGCTTGGACAGGCCATGATAGACCCGCAGGCTCAACCGGCTTTCTTGCAGGATTTCCGCCATCAGGATGAACAGCGGGATCGCACTCAGCGTGAAGCTGTTCATGCTGCCCCAGCTGACGAGACCGATGCCTTTCAACCCGGGCAGACCGGCGTGCAGCAGCAGATAAATGACGGACGGCACCGTGATCGCGAACGGGATCGTCATGCCGACGCAGAGCAAGCCGACGAAGATCGCCAGCACAAAAATCAGTTCGACGCCCGGGGTCATCGTTGCGCACTCCCGCGAAGACGGCGAACCTTGGTCAGGATGGTCCTGACGAGGGCGAGGCAGAGCAGGAACATGCCGATCGCCATGGTGGTCTGCGGCATCCACAGCGGCGTCTGCAGCGGCGTGGGTGCCACGTCCTCCGAGCGCCACGAGTTCATGACCAGGCGCACGAGCTGCCAGGTGATGAGAGCGGATGCGACCAGCGACATCAGGTCGAACACGATCTGCGACACCAGCCGGGCGGATGATCCGAGGCGGGCCTGGACCAACTCGACCCGGTGAAACGCGCCATGAGCCTCGGCGACCGACATGCTCAGGAAAGTCATCGCCACCAGCAGATAGCCGCCGATCTCGTCGGTGATCTGGAGCGACGTCGCGAACACATTGCGCGCGATCGCCTCGGCGCCGATCAGGATGATCATGGCGATCAGGAAGAGCGCGCAGATCGCTTCCGAGGCGTTCTCGATCGGGCCGGGGCCCGACGAGACGTTGTCGATGAGGTGGACGGCGCCGTCAGGCGCCACCTCCTTGATCTCGATGCTGCCAGCCATGATCGATCACCGGCCAAGCGCCGCACGAACCTGCTTGAGCGCGGCCGTGGCGTCCGGCCCCTTCGACTTCGCCCATTCATCCCAATAGGCCGAGATCACCTTGGTGCCGGCGTCGAGATCGCCAGGCTGCTGCTCGGTCACCGTCATGCCGCCTTCGGCGAACTTCTTGCTGAGGCTGTCTTCCTCGTCCGCCATCGCCTTGGTGATCAGCGGCATGTTGTCGGTGACGGCCTTGCGCACCTTGGCCTGGATCTCCGGCGAGAGCTTATTGAAGCGCTCCTTGTTCACGATGACGACGGAGTTGAAGTAGTTGATGCCGAGCCGGTAGTTGAACTTCAGCAGGTCCTTCCACGTGTTACCGCCGCCGGTGTTGGCGGTGAGCACGCCATCGACGATGCTGCGGTCGAGCGCGGAGGGAACTTCGGGTGCGCCGAGGGTAACAGGCACGCCGCCGAGCCGCTTGATGAACTCGCCCTGCTCGGGCGAGGTCACGCGGATCTTCTGGCCCTTGAAGTCGGCCAGCGAAGTCAGCTTCTTGCTCGAGAACGCGACCTGATAGGGATAGAGATACTGCCCGAGCACCAGGACGCCCTTCTTCTCGAAGGCCTTTTCCAGGTACGGCGCCATGATGTCCGCCGCCTTCTTGTATTCATCGAGCGAGCGGATCAGCAACGGCAGCCGCAGGACGCCGCCGATCGGCACGTTGCCGAGGAAATAGCCGTCGTCGCCCATCTGCACGACGTCGTCGCTGACGGCCTGGGTGATGGTGGTGGTGTTGATCGGAAGCGAGCCCCCGAGATGCAGCCGGACCGACAACTCGCCGCCGGTGTCCTTTTCGATCTGCTCGGCGATGGCGCTCATGCCCTTGGCCGCCGCCACGGTCGCCACGGGATTGTAGATGTAAAGATCCCATTTCTCGGCGGCTGCGGCCGGCGCCGCAAAACCGGCCCAAGCAAATGCCCCAGCGATCACGCCCGCAAACTGGCGACGGCTCGTCGATATCATTGTTTTCTCCCAAGTCTTTTTGTGGTTGGGCGAAACTATGTTTGATCGCGTTCCCGCCAGCAAGAGAGCGAAGGGCCGTAATCAATCGCATATGTGATAATTGGCGCGATCGTGCCGAAGCGTATTGATCGAAATCCAATCACGTAGAAGTTGGACGTCCCGCGCGGCACGCGCCCGCCGCGGCCAATGAACAAGAGAGCTTCGGGATGGACACGACCCCTGCAGACGGCCCGTTGGGCGGAATTCGCGTCATCGACCTGACCAATGTGATCATGGGGCCGTTTGCGACCCACATCATGGCCGACCTCGGCGCCGACGTGATCAAGATCGAGAGCGAGGAGGGCGACTCCTTCCGCACCTACCGGCCCAACCGTCATGAGGGTATGGCCGGCGGCTTTCTCCATCTCAACCGTAACAAGCGCAGCGTCATGCTCGACCTGAAGCAGGCTTCGGGGATGGAGGCCCTGCGCAAGCTGATCGCCACGGCTGACGTGTTCGTCCACTCGCTGCGGCCCAAGGCCATCGACAAGCTCGGGCTTGGCTATCAGGCGGTCCGCGCCATCAGGCCCGACATTATTTATTGCGGCGCCTACGGGTTCAGCGAGAAGGGGCCCTACCGCGACAAGGCCGCCTACGACGACATCATCCAGGCCGGCTCCGGGCTCGCCGCCTTGCATATGGTCGCGCGGGGCGAGCCGGCGTTCATGCCGACGGTGCTGTGCGACAAGCTCTCCGGGCAGGCAATCGCCTATTCGGTGATGGCGGCATTGTTCCAGCGCGAGCGCGGCGGCGGCGGTCAGGCGATCGAGGTGCCGATGTTCGAGACCACGGCGGAGTTCGCTTATATCGAGCATCTGCTTGGCTTCGCCTTCGAGCCGTCGCTCGGCAATCCCGGCTATAGTCGCGTCGTCAGTCCGCGCCGGAAGCCGTTTCGCACCGGCGACGGGTACATGTGCATTCTTCCCTATTCGGATCGCAACTGGCGCGACTTCTTCGACTTCGTCGGCCGCCCTGAGTTGAAATCCGACGTCCGCTTCTTTCCGCTGGTCGAGCGTGCCGCCCATCTCGAGACGCTCTACGAGATCATCGAGGCGGAAGCGCCCAAACATTCCACGGCGGACTGGCTGTCGTTCTGCGACGACGTCAGCATCCCCTGCATGCCCGTGCTTGGCCTCGCCGATCTGCCTGACGATGAGCACATGAAGGCGGTCGGAATGTTCAGCCGGGCCGAGCACCCCTCCGAAGGCGCATACAAATCGATCCGGGCGCCGGTGTCCTTCAGCTCCGCGCCATTCAAGCTTCGCCGCCACGCACCGCGGCTGGGCGAACATACCGCCGAAATCCTCGCGGAGATCGGCATGGATGCCGTGAAGGCGGCGTCCGTCAGCAGCAAGAGCAAGTGAGGCAAGACATGTCGGACAGCGTAACCTACGAGCAGGATGGCGGGGTCGTTACACTGACGCTCAACGAGCCGGAGACGCGCAATGCGCTGTCGCCGTCCATCGTCGATGCGCTGGTCGGCCATTGCCACCGCATCAACCAGGACATGTCGGTCAGCTGCGTGATCGTCACGGGCGCGGGCGAAAGCTTCTCGTCGGGCGGCAACGTCAAGGAGATGCGGGAGCGCACCGGCCTGTTCGGCGGCATTCCCGCCGAGATCCGGCGCGGCTACCATCACGGCATCCAGAAGATTCCGATGGCGATGTACGACTTGGAGGTTCCCGTGATCGCCGCAGTCAACGGTTTTGCCGTCGGCGCAGGGTGCGACCTGACACTGATGTGCGATATCCGCATCGCGGCCGATGATGCGCAGTTCGCCGAAAGCTTCATGCGTGTCGGCTTGGTGTCCGGCGACGGCGGCGCCTGGTTCCTGCCGCGAGTGGTCGGCCTGTCTCGCGCCTATGAAATGACGTTCACCGGAAATTTCATCAAGGCCGAGCAGGCGCTGTCCTGGGGACTGGCGTCGCATGTTGTGCCGAAGGCCGAGCTGACGGACGCCGCCCGCAAGATGGCCAGGCAGATCGCGTCGAACCCGCCGCACTCGATCCGCATGTGCAAGAAGCTGGTGCGCGATTCCGGCGCGATCAATCTCGGCACCCATCTGGAGATGGCGGCGAGCATGCAGGCCCTGGTGCAGCATACCGCCGACCAGCACGAGGCCGTGACGGCTTTCCTCGAAAAGCGTAAGCCTGTGTTCCGGGGCGCGTGATGTCTCGCATGCTGCCGAACGACGATGTTCTGATGATGGAGGCTTGAATGCGCGCATTCCGGTTTGAATCCTTGACCTTGCCGCCCGAGGCCGACGAGATGCGGCGCAAGGTCCGCGCCTTCCTGCAGGAGGAACGCGACAACGGCCGTTATGCGGCGCACAGAACCTCCTGGTCGACGTTCGATCCGGAATTCAGCAAGCGCGCCGCCAGGGCCGGCTTCATCGGCATGACCTGGCCAAAGCAATATGGCGGCGGCGAGTACTCCAACCTGCAGCGCTTCGTCGTCACCGAAGAGATGCTCGCGGCCGGCGCGCCCGGCGGCGCGCATTGGATCGCCGACCGGCAGTCCGGCCCGCAGATCCTCAAGCACGGCAGCGAGCGCGCGCGGCAGCTGATCCTGCCGAAGATCGCGGCGGGCGAGTGCTATTTCGGTATCGGCATGAGCGAGCCTGATTCCGGCTCAGACCTTGCGGCAGCGCGCACCAAGGCCGACAAGGTCGACGGCGGCTGGGTTATCAACGGCACCAAGATCTGGACCTCGAACGCGCATCGCGTTCATTACTTGATCGTGCTCGCCCGCACCGAGCCGCCGAGCGAGAACCGCCACGCCGGTCTTTCGCAGTTCATCGTGGACACGGGCTCGGAAGGGATCGAGATCAGGCCCATCATGAACCTGTCGGGCGGTCACGAGTTCAACGAAGTCTTCTTCAAAAACTGTTTCGTCCCCGATGACATGATGATCGGAAAGCCCGGCGAAGGCTGGACGCGCGTGACGGGTGAGCTGGCGTTCGAGCGTGCCGGCCCGGACCGCTTCATGTCCGATATCAGGCTGTTGGTCGAACTCGTCGACAAGATCGGGCGTGAGCCGAACGAGCGGCAGGCGGTCGAGATCGGCCGTCTGGCGGCGCACTTCGCCACGCTGCGCCGGATGTCGTCGTCGATCGCGGGCCTTCTGGAGCGCGGCGAAAGTCCGGTCACCGAGGCTGCGCTCGTCAAGGACGTCGGCACGGCGTTCGAACGGGAGGTCCCGGAAATGGTGCGCAAGCTGCTGCCGATCGAGGCCAGTCTCGATGACGACGACGAGTATTCACAGGCGATGGCGCATGTGCTGCTGCACGCGCCTTCGTTCACCATTCGCGGCGGCACGCCGGAAATCCTGCGCGGCATGATCGCCCGCGGCCTTGGCCTGCGCTGACGGGAGGACGCCATGGAAGACATGTCTGCCATTGTACTCGAACAGGCCGACCGCATGTTCGCGCAACACATCGACAAGAAGGTTCTCTCCGCGGCCGACGCCGGGCAATGGCCCGACGCGCTGTGGAGCGCGGTGGAAGACGCCGGCCTGCCGCTGGCGCTGGTGCCCGAATTGAAAGGCGGCGCGGGGCTTGCTCCTGATGTCGCGGCAAATCTGATCCGGCGGTCGGCGTTTCATTCCGTGCCGTTGCCGCTCGCGGAAACCATGATCGCCAATGCGCTCTGGACCGACGCCGGTGGCGAGGTGATCGCGGGCGCGGTGACGCTCGCGCCGGTCAATCCGCAGGATCGCATCACGCTGGTAACGAGCGCGACCGGCACGACGTTGCAGGGCATCGCCCGGCATGTCCCCTGGGGCAAGCAGGCGCCGACTGCGCTGGTCCTTGCACACGACGCGAATGGCAAGGCCTTCCTGTGCCGCGTGCCGACCGACAAGGCGCGCTCGAACAAGACGCGACGGAACGTTGCCTATGAACCGCGCGAAGATGTCGACTTCAGCGGCGTACAACTGGCCGCGAGTGACATCCTGCCGGCGCCCTCCAGTCTCGGCGCCGACGGGCTGATGCCGTTTGGCGCCGCCATCCGGGTCCAGCAGATGATCGGCGGGATGGAGCGGTGCATGGATTACGCGCTGTCCTACGCCAATGAGCGCGTGCAGTTCGGCCGCCCGATCGCGAAATTCCAGGCGATCCAACACATGCTGGCGATTGCGGCTGGCCACTTTGCGGCGGCATCGGCGGCAGGCGACGCGCTGACGGAATCGGCGCGGCTGGGCGACGACGCGCTGGCGGTGGCGATCGCCAAATCCCGCTGCGGCGAATCGGCTGGCCAGGTCGCAGCCCTCTGCCATCAGGTCCATGGTGCGATGGGATTCACCCAGGAGCATCCGCTGCACTACGCCACCCGCCGGCTCTGGTCGTGGCGCGACGAATGGGGCGCCGAACCCTGGTGGCAGGAAAAGATAGGCCGAATGATCTGCGCGCAGGGCGGCGAAGGCCTCTGGCCGCTGCTCGTCGATCGGCCGGCAACGGCCGCGGCAATTTAGATCGATGACGTGGGACAGAGATAGCGCTGCACGACATCGTTGAGCAGCGCGACGATTTCCGTCTGTCGCCGCGTGATATCCTGCAAAGGACCTGAGACCGCGACGGCCAGCGCGCGATTCCAGCCGTCGATGCCCTCGGGCAGCGGCACCGCGATCGACCCTGCGCCCGGGGTAACGAGACCGGCCGAAAAGAAGAAGCCTTCACGCCGTGTGCGTTCGACGTTCTCCAGCACCTGATTGATGTCGATCCGGGATATGTCGAGCGCGGCTTCCGCGTTGGTGCGCGTGCACAGGCTGCGGATTTCCTTGTCGCTGCTCGACGTCAGCAGCGACAACCCGGTGGCCGACCAGACCACAAGCCGCCTGGATCCGGGCGGGACGTGAAAGCGCATCGTTGCCCGAGCCTGCAGGACGTGGATATATTGTGCATATATTCCGCTGCGCGCGGCGATGATGACGGTGTCGCCCGTTTTCTGGGACAGCTCTTCGAGCATCCGCATCAGGCTGCCGTTTCTGACGGGGCCCTTGTCGAGCCAGGTTCCGAGCAGGGTGACGCGCGGCGAGGGCAGGAAGCTCCGGCTTTCCTGCAGATAATCCATGTAGCCGAGCTCGACGAGGCAGTTGAGCAGGATCGAGGTCGACGATTGCGGAAATCCCAGCCGCTCGGCCACCTCGGCCACACGTGCATCCCGCTGGATCTCGTCGAAGAACTCCAGAATGCGCAGCACGCGTCCCGCCGACTTGACCGAGCCCGCCGCCGGCGGGCCGTAGCTCGTGGCTTCCGTGATCCGGTCGTCCGCTATTGCTCTCTTGGTTCGTCTGGCCATCGTCTGACTGCGCCGGCTATTCCGCTGGCATCCGGCAATGCCGCGCCGAAATCCTGACTTCATGTCGATTTGACGGCACGTTAGTCGCCTTGCGCAGGCAGGTCCAGCCAAGCGCACTGGCAGGGCCGCTATCCCATTTCGATGGAGCCGTCATGACTTCCACATCGTCCTCCGCTCACTTATAGGGCGACGGTGAATGCAAGCGTCTGAGTCGCGTGTGAGTTTCCAGCTTTCGATCCTGAAAATACTCGACGGGCAGACCGATGGACGCGCCAGTATCGAGGTCATCAAGCAGCATCTTGCCATCCTCTATACGAGCGGCCGGGAATGGACCGGACGCATGACGCGTCTCGCCGAACGTGCGCCCGGTCTCGATATCTTCGGCCAGAAGCTGGTGGTGCGCGAGCCGGGCGTGTGGAGCATCACCGAGCAAGGCCGCAGCTTTCTCGCGATTCTCGAGCGGCCGGCGACAGCCGATCGCGATGTTGCACCCGATGAGTCGACCCCGGCCGTCCCGATGACCGGGGCAAGCGCCCGGCCCGCACCGCAGTTTCGATGAAGTCGCCCGCGTTCTTGCGATCACGCGAGTGAGGCCCCGGGCCGCAGCACTGCGGCTGCCGCCCGGCTCTCACAAAGTTGCGATCAGGACTTCTTCATGAGCGAGCACTTGCTTTGCTCGCGAGGAATGTTGGCGTCTTCGGCCGGAACGGTCGCGACGACGTCATAGAAGTCCCACGGCGTCTTCGATTGCTCCACCGTCTTGGCGCGCAGCAGATAGTAGTCATGGATGTGCATGCCGTCCTCGCGCACATAGCCCTTCTCCGAGAAGAAGTCGTTCACCGGCATCGAGCGGAATTTGGCGAGCACCGCGGCGGTGTCCAGCGTTCCGGCCGCCTCGACCGCCTTCAGGTAATGCATGGTCGCCGAGTACATTCCGGCCTGGACCATGGTCGGCATCCGGCCGACCTTGTCGAAGAAGCGCTTGCCGAACGCGCGCGAGGCGTCGTTGCGATCCCAGTAGAAGGCCTCCGAGGTGTACAGGCCCTGCATGTTCTTCAGGCCGACCGACTTGGCATCCGTGATCTGAAACAGCAGCGCCGCGACCTTCATCTTGCTCTTGAGACCGAGCAGGCCGAACTCGTGAGCCTGCATCAGCGAGTTGGAGGTGTCGCCGCTGGCATTGGCGAGCGCCAGCACATTGGCGCCGGAGCTCTGGGCCTGCAGCAGGAACGACGAGAAGTCGCTGGTGTTGAAGGGATGGCGTACCGAGCCGACGACCTTGCCGCCGTTCGCCTTGACCACGGCGGACGCATCCGCCTCGAACGCATGACCGAAGGCATAGTCGGCCGTCAGGAAGAACCATTCGTTGCCGCCCTGGCCGATCAGCGCCTTCGCCGTGCTGCGCGCCAGCGTGGCGGTGTTGTAGGTCCACTGGAACGTGTTGGGCGAGCACTTCTCGTTGGTGATCGTCGAGGCGCCTGCCGACGAGACGATCATCATCTTGTTCTTGTCGCGGACGAGGTCGGCAAGCGCCAGCGCGACCGCGGAGTTGCCGATGTCGAGGATGACGTCGACGCCTTCGGTGTCCATCCAGCGCCTGGCGATGCCCGAGGCGATATCCGTCTTGTTCTGGTGATCTGCGAAGGTGAGCTCGATCGGCTGTCCCAGCAGCTTGCCGCCGAAATCGGCGATCGCCATCTTGGCGACTTCGACGGCCGCAGGTCCGGCCGCGTCGGCATATTGGCCCGATTGGTCATTGAGCACGCCGAGCTTGACCGGCTTCGACGCAGGCGCCTGCGCATGAGCCGAAGCAAGACTGAGGAAAACCATCGACGCTGCCAGCACACTTCTCATTGTTTCACTCCCTCTGGAATTCTTGATGCTTGAAGTCAGGATTGATTGATTTTGCGACGGCTATTCGGCCGCCTCGCGGAATCGCTCGACGCCATCCAGGCTTTCGCCATTGGCACGAAGGGCGCCGCCCCATTTGGCGAGCCACCAGCCGTATTGTTCGGGCCAGTTCTCGAAATTGCCGGTCAGTCCGAAATGCTCGGCGGCGTGGAGCGCCCAGAACGGATCGTAGAGCATCTGGCGAGCCAGGAAGATGAGATCGGCGCGGACGTCCTGCAGAACCTTCTCCGCGAAGTCAGGAGTCCTGATCATGCCGACCGCGCCGGTCGCAATGTCGGCCTCCTTGCGAATTCGCTCGGCGAACGGCACTTGGTAACCTGGACCGCGGCCGAGATTGGCATTGGTCGAACCCGCGCGCAGATTTCCGCCGGTCGAGCAGTCGACCAGATCGACGCCCAGCTCCTTCAGTTTGCGGGAGAAGACGACGCTGTCCTCGATCTCCCAGCCGCCGTCGATCCAGTCGGTCGCCGAGATGCGCACGAACAGCGGCGTGGACGATGGCAGCGCGGCTCTCACGGCGCGCGTCACTTCGAGCGGAAAGCGCATCCGGTTTTCGAGGCTGCCGCCATATTCATCGGTGCGGAAATTGGCGAGCGGCGACAGGAAGGATTGCAGCAGATAGCCGTGGGCCATGTGCAGCTCGATAACGTCGAAGCCCGCCAGCACGGCCCGGCGCGCCGTCGCGACGAATGCATCGCGCACGCCGGCGAGGCCATCCTTGCTGAGCGGAATCGGCGTCTGGAAGCCGTCGGAGAAGGCGACATCCGACGGGCCCGTGGGCACCCAGCTTTCCTCTCCCATCTCGATATCGCGGTCGGTCAGATGGCTGTTGCCGCGGAAGGCGCGCTGCTGGCTGGACTTCCGGCCGCCGTGATTGATCTGGATCGCCGCCTTTGAGCCGCCGGATTTGATGACATGGACGATCCCGCGCATGCCGTCGATCTGGCCGTCTTCCCACAATCCGGGATCGCCGTTGGTGATGCGCCCCTTCCGGGTGATCGACGTCTGCTCGACGAAGACGAGCCCGGCCCCGCCCTGGGCAAACTTGCCGTAATGCACCAGATGGAACGGCGTGACATAGCCGTTCACGGCCGAATACATCCCCATCGGCGAGACCACGATCCGGTTGCTCAGCTGGACGCCGCGGAATGCAATGCTCTCAAACAGCTTGACCATCGTGTTTTTCCTCTGGATTCGCGGATCGGGACATTCGCGTTTCGACGTTCATCATGCTTGTGCAATGGCGCCGGAACGACGCAACGCATCGATCTCGCCGTCGGAGAGGCCGAGATATTGCGACAGCACCTCGCCATTGTGCTGACCGAGACGCGCCGACGGGATGTAGTCCGGCGCCTCCGTATCGTGCAGCACCAGCGGGCTGCGATGCACCAGGATGTCGCCGTATTCCGGATGCGCGATCTCGCGCAGCATGCCGCGGGCGTGGAGGTGCTTGTCTTCGGTGACCTCGCGGAGATCTCGGACCGCGGCGCAAGGTACCCTGTTGACGCGGCAAAGCTCGGTGATCTCGTCGCGCGTGAGCCGCGACGACCAGTCCGACACGATCTGGTCGGTCAGATCGATGTGCTTCAGACGATCGAGCACCGTCTTGAACCTGACGTCGTCGGCCAGTTCCGGCCGCCCCATCGCGCGCGTCAGTCCGGTCCAGTGGGATTCGTTGACGCTGATGATGGCGACATAGCCGTCGGATGCGGGATAGACGTTATAAGGGGCTTCGGCGAGGCCGCCGTGACGGTTGCCGGTGCGGGGCGCTGCCGCCTTGCGATTGAAGACATCGGCGAGGTTCGAGGCCATCGCCGGATAGACCGTCTCGACCATCGCGATCTCGACCAGCCGGCCGCGGCCGCTTTTCTCGCGATCGTAGAGCGCGGTGAGGATGCCGGCATAGAGATGCACGCCGCTGATGAAGTCGGTGATGGCCGGCCCCGCCTTGACCGGAGGCCCATCGGCAAAGCCGGTCACGCTCATGATGCCAGACACCGCCTGCACCGTCAGGTCCATCGCCAGATTGTTGCGGCTGGGACCTGACAGGCCGTAACCTGTGGCCGAGCCGTAGATCAGCCGCGGATTGATGGCGCTGAGCGCGGCGTAGCCGACGTCCAGTCGATCGAGCACGTCAGGCGCGTAGTTCTCGATCAATACATCGGCCTTCGCCGCGAGCTCCTTCAGCACCTTGACGCCATCAGGCGATTTCAGGTTCAGGCTGATGTTGCGCTTGTTGGCGTTGAGCATCGCGAACGGGACGGCGTTGCCCTTGCTGATGCGGGCGCGATGCCGCACCGGCTCGCCGTTGGGCGGCTCCACCTTGATGACGGTCGCACCGGCCTGCGCCATCAGGAATCCGCAATAGGGACCCTGATACACTTGGCCGAGGTCGATGACGATCACGCCGTCGAGCGGCAACGTTTTCTTGTTGTCCAAGATGTCCTCGGTCCTGTCAGAAATTATAGAGCCGCGCCGGATTGGCGATCAGGATCTTGCGGCGCGTAGCCTCATCAGGCACGCATTCGTGCAGCAGACGAAGCAGGTCCTGCAGATCGGGCATCGTCTCGGCGGTGTGGCCGACATGCGGCCAGTCGCTGCCCCACACGACCTGGTCGGGCGCGGCCTGAACGATGGCGCGCATGAAGGGTGCCGTGTCCGCATAGGGGCGGCCGATGCGCGTGTTGCGGTCGGCGCCGGAGATCTTGGTCCAGTAGCGGCCGGTCTTCAGCCGTTCCGTGTAGGCACGGAAATCCGGGTGCTCGTGGCCCTTGTCGGCCATGGTCCGCGACATGTGGTCGATCACGAAGTTCAGCGGCAGCTTCTCGAGTTCGGCTGCGGCTTCGGCGAGATCCGAACTCTCGATCCAGAGCTGGGCATGCCAGCCGCGCTCCGCGATGCGCGGCGCGAGCTTGACCAGATCGTCGTAGCTGGTGCCGAGTGTCGAGACCGGCTTGCCATCCTGCCGGATCATGGTGACGCGCACCGCCTTGAAGCCGGCGTCGGTGAGTTCGTCGAGCCGGCGATCCGATACGTCGGGCCGCAGGATCGCGACGGCACGAAGCCTGTCGGGGTAGCGACGCAGCGCATCGTAGGTGACGGCGTTGTCGTCTCCCGATCCCACGGCATGCACGATGACGCCGCGCGTGACGCCGAGCTTGTCCCAGACCGCAAAGGCGTCTTCGATCGTGAACGGCTTCGCGGCAGTGAAGCGGCCTTCATCTCCTTGCGGAAAGCGATCGAACGGGCCGTAGATGTGGAAGTGACAATCGCAGCTGCCTTCAGGCAATCGGTAGTTCATGCAGGCAAATTCCTGTTCGTGATTGAGCGGCGTTGCCGCGGCTTCGCGCGGCGGCCTCGCCGGCAGTTGATCTGAAGGAGAAGGTCGCGAAGACGTTCAAGCTGGCTACGGGAAGCCCGTTCAGCGGCCGGTCGAACCGGACGACATCAATCGATCGCGGCAGACAATTTCATTCCCGGCTCCATGACGCCTCCCTGTCAGCGCTCGCCACCTCTGGTGGGGCGTTCTTGTTCTTGAATGGCCGTGATGCCGCAGCATTGCTGGCCGGAGAGGACACTAAGAGCGAAGGGCGTCTGAGTCCATTGGATTACATATATGTAGTTCTATTTCTATATATGTGTAAAGTTGTTGCCGTTAAGGTGCTGTGGAGCTACATTGTCGCACGCAGCGGCCGACATCGGGCCTGTCGAGGTACCGGCAGGGTCCGCTATTCTTTCCACATATGTGTAGATGACAAATTCCAGCATCAAATCAGCCAAGCGGATCTTCGAAGTCCTCGAATATTTCGAGGACGTGAAACGTCCGATCTCGCTGAAGGAGGTCGCGACCAAATGCGACTATCCGACATCGAGCGCCGCGGCCTTGCTGAAGAGCATGGCGATGCTGGGATACCTGTTCTACGACAGCTACAATCGCACCTATATGCCGACGATGCGCATCGCCCAGATGGGACGCTGGCTGGACACCGGACTGTTCGGCGACAGTGCCATCCTGGCGCTGGTCGATTTCGTCCACGGCAAGCTCGACGAGCTCGTCAGCATCAGCACGCAGTCCGATCTGCATGCGCAATACATTCACGCGCTGCAGACCAGCAAGCGGCTGCGTTTCGAGGTGAAGTCCGGCGACGTCCGGCCACTTGCGATCGCCGGCATCGGGCGCACCTTGCTCAGCGGTCACACCGATGTCGAGATCGAGCGGCTCCTGCGCCGCATCAATGCCGTGTGCCCCAAGGAAGAGCATTTCGAGCTGAATGCGCTGATGAAGATCGTCAACGGCATCCGGCGCGACGGCTACATGTTCTCCAAGCACATCATCGTCCAGGACGCCGGCGTGATTGCCGTCCTGTTGCCGAAGCGCGATTTCGGACGCGATCTGGTCCTCGGCGTCGGTGGCCCGGTCTCCCGTCTCGAGGAGCGGCAGGACGAGATTTTGGCTTGCATCCGCGAAGGTATCGCGCGGTTCCTGACGTGACGCCGGCCGCCTAAGCGGCATCGCCCGTCGGCTCCACCCGCACCACACGGAAGCCGACATTGCTCGACGAGGAGTCGGGCGTGTTCGAGCTTCGCGCCGCGACGCGGTAGCGGTTGCAGTAGGAGTCGTGGCAGAGGAACGATCCGCCGCGCATCGAGCGGTTCGGGGCGGGCTCGCTGTTCATCGGGTCTTGTGACGGTGTGAGGCGGTGATAGCTCGGCGAGAAATAATCCGCGCACCACTCCCAGACATTTCCGGCCGTGTTGTGCAGGCCGTATCCGTTCGGCGCAAAGGCGTGAACCGGCGCGGTGCCGAAATAGCCGTCATCCACCGTGTTGCGCGCGGGGAAATCGCCCTGCCAGATGTTGCAGCGATGCTCGCCGCCGGGCTGCAGCTCATTGCCCCAGGCGTAGGTCGCCTGGTCCAGGCCGCCGCGCGCGGCCATCTCCCATTCCGCTTCGGTCGGCAGCCGCGTGCCGGACCATGCGCAGTAAGCCTGTGCATCGTTCCAGGAGACATGGACGACGGGATGGTCGAGCCTGTCGAGGATGCTGCTCGCCGGTCCCTCCGGTTGCGCCCAATAGGCGCGCAGCACCGGCACCCACCATGGCGTTTCCTGGACACGCCGCGTGCGTGGGTCGCGCGCTTCGTCAGGCAATAGGCCCTCGAAGACAAAACTCCAGCCGTAGCGTTCGGCCTCCGTCGTGTAGCCGGTGGCACGGACGAAGTCGCCGAACTGCAGATTGCTCACGGTGTGACATGCGATGGCAAACGGCGACAGCGTAACCGGCCGCACCGGGCCCTCTCCGTCTTCGACAAAGCCTCTGTCGGCGGATCCCATCTGGAAGGTGCCGCCGATCAAGGCGCTCCAGCGGCGCGGGATCGCCGTCGGACTGGGGCGGATCGCCGCTTGCGCATCGCCGGGCATCGCCGGCTCCTTGCCGGCGGTTCCCAGCGTGCAGCAATGCGGACGATCTCCGGTCATGTGCTATTTCTGCTTCTCTTCCTCCCAGAAGGCCGTGCCGCCTTCGGCTTTCATCAGCTCGAGAATCTTCTCGCGCGGGATCACGCCACAGCGATTGGCCCATTGCTGATATTGCGCCGTCATCTCGCGGACGCGGTCCGGATGCTCCGCGGCGAGATCGTGCATCTCGGTGCGGTCGGTCTCCATGTCGTAGAGCTCCCAGGGGCCGGGATATTTCCGCACCAGCTTCCATTTGCCGACGCGCACGGCCGCATTGCCCTCGTGCTCCCAGAACAGCGGGCCGCGCGTGCCATAGGCGGACGCGAATGACGGCACCAGGCTCTCGCCCTCGCAGGGCAGGATGGCGTTGCCGTTGTACTCCTTGGGATAGGTCGCGCCCGTCACGTCGAGGATGGTCGCCATCACGTCGGTGAGCTGGCTCGGATTGTGCCGCAGGCCGCCCCGCTCGGAGATGCCGCGCGGCCAGTGCACGATGAACGGCGTCGCGATGCCGCCTTCGTGGATCCAGTGCTTGTAGAGCCGGAACGGCGTGTTGGAGAGATTGGCCCAGGCGGTGCCGTAGCTCTGGTAAGTATCCTCGGCGCCGGGCATCAGGGTCGGATCGTTGCCGAAGCGCACCGGTCTGCCGTCGCGCGTCTTGGCTTGGGCAATCATGAGCTGGTCGACCAGCTCCTTGGCGGTGACGCCTTCCGGAATGTCCTCGGCGCAGGCGCCGTTGTCGGACAGGAATATGATCAGCGTATTGTCCATCTGGCCGGTCTCTTCCAGCGCCTTCAGGATGCGGCCGATGCCCTGGTCCATGCGGTCGATCTGCGCCGCGTAGACTTCCATGCAGCGCAGCGTCCATTCGCGCTGCTCGGCGTCGGTCCACGGCGGCTGGGTCGGATCGCGATCGGTCAAGCGCCAGTTCGGATGGATGATGCCGTCGTCGACGAGCCGCTTGAGACGCTCCTCGCGCAACTTGTCCCAACCGGCATCGAAGCGGCCTTTGTACTTGGCGATATCCTCGTCATGGGCATGCAGCGGCCAGTGCGGCGCGGTGTAGGCGACGTACTGGAAAAACGGCGCGTTGGGCTTCTCGGCCTTGTGCTGGCGGATGAAGGCGGCGGCCTGGTCGCTGATCGCATCGGTGTAGAAGAATTTCGGATCCTCCGCGGCTTCGTGCTCGATATTGTCGTTGCCGCGGGTCAGCGTGTTCGGATGGTAGAAGCTGCCGGCGCCGATGATGGTGCCGTAGAAGTGGTCGAAGCCGCGCTGCATCGGCCAGGCGTCGGTCGGCGAGGTCAGGCTGCTGGCGATATGCCATTTGCCGCTGAGATAGGAGGTGTAGTTCCTGCTCTTCAGGGCTTCGGCGATCGTCACGCAGCTCTTGTTCAGATTGCCGGCATAGCCCTCCGGCCCGTTGCTGTAGGTCAGGATGCCGATGCCGGTCTGGTGCGGGTGCAGGCCGGTGAGCAGCGAGGCGCGCGACGGACTGCAGCGCGCGGTGTTATAGAATTGCGAATAGCGCAGGCCGTTGGCCGCGAGGCGATCGAGGTTCGGCGTCCGGATCTCGCCGCCGTAACAACCGATGTCCGAGAAGCCCATGTCGTCGTTGAGGATGAGCAGGATGTTGGGGCTGTCGGGGGTCTTTGCGCCATTCGGCATGTTGTTGTCCTCGTGATTGACGTGTGGCGGTTAGTGGCGGCGCGTCAGGCTGATGCTGAGGCGGAAATATTTCGGCAGGTACACGGCGCGCAGCAGCTCCAGCGCCCGTCCGTCCTTGCCGAAGGTGACGCGCTCGATCGAGAGCAGCGGCGAGCCGACCTTCACGCCGAGCAGCTTGGCGCTGCCGGCGTCGGCGAGGTCGGCGCTGATGGTCTGCTGCGCGTCCTTGATGGTGAGGCCGAGCTCGTCCTCGAAGACGCGATACATCAGGATCGAGACCAGGTCGCGCTTCTCGAGATCGAGGCCGATGTCCGGCGGATAGAAGGCGTGCTCGATCGCGATCGGCGTGTCGTCGGCCAGCCGCAACCGCCGCAGCTGCCAGACGGCGCGTTCGCGCAGTTGCTCGCGCACGGCGGCATCGTGCCGGTTGGTCATGCCCTGCTGCAGGATTGTCGCGCCGGCCTGGTAGCCGGCGTCGCGGATGGTTTCCGAGAACCCCATGAGGTGGCCGACCCAGTTCTCGGGCTGGTTCGAGCGCAGGAAGGTGCCGCGGCCGCGCGAGCGGTCGAACATGCCTTCGTTCACCAGGGGCGCGATCGCGTTGCGGATGGTGATGCGGCTGACGCCGAAATGACGGCCGAGCTCGGCCTCGGTCATCAGGCGTCCGGTGCCGTCGATCAGCTTGCCGTCGCGCACCTGGCTGCGGATAGCCTCGCGGATCTGGCTGTGCAGGGGCGTCGAGGCTTCCGCGGCGACGTCGCTGCCGAGCGGTGCGGGTTTCTTTTTGCGCGTTTGAACAGCCATGGTGTCAGAGCCGCTTGCGTGTCGCTGGATCGAACAGGTGAATGTCCTGGGGACGGGCGCTGATCGAGATCGTGTCGCCTTCGCCGGGAATGTTGCCGTCGGCGACGCGCATACGGATCATGGTGCCGGCGCAGTCGAGATCGAGCACGGCGGTATCGCCAAGATCCTCGATCAGGTCGACGCGCGCACCGAGGCCGCCCTCGGTCATGCGCAGCGCGCCGGGGCGAAGGCCGACCACGACGTCGCGTTCGCCCGCGGTCGTGGTCGTCGTCTTCAGCCGATGGCCGGCGATGATGACGTCACCGTCCACGTAGCGGGCGGGAACGAGGTTCATCGGGGGATTGCCGATGAAGCCGGCGATGTCGATCGAGTTCGGGCGGGCAAACACTTCCGCGGGCGTTCCGACCTGCTGGATCTCGCCGGACATGAACACCGCCATGCGATCGGCCAGCGTCATCGCCTCTTCCTGGTCGTGGGTGACGTAGACCGCGGTGACGCCGAGCGAACGCTGCAGCTTCTTCAGCTCCGCGCGGGTCTCGAGCCGCAGCTTGGCGTCGAGGTTCGACAGGGGCTCGTCGAGCAGGAACAGGCGCGCCTTGCGCACGATGGCGCGGGCGAGCGCGCAGCGCTGCTGCTGGCCGCCCGAAAGTTGCCCCGGCTTGCGGTCGAGCAGATGATCGATCTTCACTTTTCGCGCCGCATCCTTGACCGCGGGCGCGATCTCGGACTTCGGCAGCTTGGCCATCTCCAGCGGAAAGGCGATGTTCTCGGCCACCGTCATGTGCGGGTAGAGCGCGTAGCTCTGGAACACCATCGCGATGTCGCGATCGCGCGCGTCGGTCGAGGTGACGTCCTTGTCGTCGATCAGCACGCGGCCCGCGGTCGGCGCGTCGAGGCCGGCGAGGATGCGCAGCGTCGTGCTCTTGCCCGAGCCCGAGGGCCCGAGCAGGGCGAAGAACTCGCCCGGCTTGATGTCGAAATTGACGCCCTTGAGCGCGGCGAACTCGCCGTGCATCTTGACGATGTTGCGAAAACTGACCTGACCCTGGCCGCTCATCGGCGCCCTCCGCCCTTGACTGCACCGACCGTCAGGCCCTTCACGATATGCTTCTGCGCGACCACGCCGAGCACGACGACAGGCAGCATGGCGAGGACCGAGACCGCCGCGAGCTTGGCCCACAGCGTCTGCTCGACGGAGACGAAATTGAACATGGCGACCGTGACCGGGCGCACCGTGTTGCCGCTCAGCACGACGGCGAACAGGAATTCGTTCCACGCGTTGAGGAACACGAACACGACTGTCACGGCGATGCCGCCGCGGACCTGCGGAATGATGATGCGCCACAGCGTCTTGAGCCGGCTGGCGCCGTCGAGATAGGCGGCCTCTTCCATCTCGAAGGGAATGTCCTCGAAATAGGAGACCAGCAGCCAGATTGCGAAGGGCAGCGAGAACGACAGATAGATCAGGATGATGCCCTGATAGGTGTCGATCCAGCCGATGTTCCTGAGCACCAGGAAGTAGGGGATGATGATGCCGACCGGCGGCAGCATCTGTGTGGCCAGCACGTAGAAGCCCGCGAACTTCTTGCCGCGGAAGCGCAGTCGCGCCAGTGCGTAGGCCGCGGGCACCGCCATCAGCATGGTGACGACGGTGGTGCCGACCGAGATGATGACGCTGGAGAGCAGGTTCGGCAGAATCGATCCCGAACCGAACAGCACGTCGCGATAGGCTTCCCAGGTCGGCGTGAACACCAGCTTGGGCGGATAGGCCAGGACGTCGGAATCGGTCTTGAGCGAGTTCAGCACGCTCCAGATGATCGGGAACGCCCAAGCCAGCAGGAAGACCACGGAGATCGCGAGCAGGGCGATGACGCGAAGACGTTTTGCGGTCATTTCGCCCTCCGCATCGCGAACAGGATGCCGGAGATGATGATGGTCACGATCAGCAGCGCCACCGCGAGCGCCGAGCCGTAGCCGATCGACAACTCGGTGAAGGATTTCCGGTAGGCGTAGAGATTGAGGATCTCGGTCGCGGTGCCCGGGCCGCCGGCGGTGACGGTGAAGATCGCCGCAAAGGCAGTAAGCGCCACCATCGTCCGCATGATGATGACCATCACGATTGCGGGACGCAGCAGGGGCAGGGTGATGCGGCGGAAGCGCTGCCAGGCCGAGGCGCGGTCGAGCCGCGCGGCCTCGTAGATGTCTTCGGGGAGCGAAGCGAGCGAGGCCAGCAGCACCATGAAGGCGAACGGCGTCCACTGCCAGGTGTGGATCGCGATCACCGAGACCATCGCGAGCGTGGGATCGCCGAGCCAGTTCTTGCTGCCGAGCCCCGCATTGATCGCGAGGAAGTCGACGATGCCGAACTCCGGCGCCAGCATGAAGGTGCGCCAGATCATGCCGACCACGGCGGGCGAAAGCACGACGGGCAGGATGGCGATGACGCGGAACCAGCCCTGGCCGCGTTTCATATCCATGACCAGCAGGGCGAGCGCCAGCCCGATCACGACCTGAAGCGCGACGGTCGAGCCGGTATAGACGAGGCTCACCAGCAGCGAGGTCCAGAACCGCTCGTCGGACAGCAGCACCTGGTAGTTCTCGAAGCCGACGAAGCCGTTGGTGAACGGCATCGCCAGATCCATCCGGAACGCGCTGGTATAGACCAGGAACAGCAGCGGGAACGTCGTCGTCGCGAGCAGTGCGAGAAACGCCGGAGCAAGCAAGGCTGCTGCAAACCGGCGCTCGCGCTGCGCCAGGACGCGGCCGAAATCGCTGCGAGGCGCCTCGCTTGCCATCTCGTCCGATGTCACCGCTGTCGTCGTCATGGCTCAGCCGCGCATCATCGGCTCGATGCGGCGCTGTGCATCGTCGAGCGCGGCCTTGATCGTCGCTTGGCCGGAGAGGGCCGATTGGATCGCGGTCGCCATGGTGTCGCCGATCGCGGGCCATTGCGGCACGCGCGGACGCCAGTCGACATCGGTGTCGTCCTGAAGCGCGCCCATCGTGGCCTCGACGAAATTGTCGCCGAAGCCGCTCATCAGCTTGATGTACTCAGGATCCTTCCAGACCGAGGTGCGGTTGACGCCGGAGCGCTTGGTCGGACCTGCGAACTTGTGCGCGGTGCGGGCCTGGGTTTCGGCGCTCGCGGCCCACTGGATGAACAGCCAGGTCGCCTTCCGCTTCTTCTCCGGCAATGCCGAGTTGATCGGAAAGCCCCAGTTCCAGATCGAGGTGGTGCGCTTGCCCGACGGTCCCTTCGGCCAGCGGGCATAGGCGACCTTGCCGATGACTTTGGACTTTTCGGGGTTGTTCACGACCGAGGCCGACGAATGGGCGTCGATGTAGCTGGCGACGGTGCCTTGCGAGAAGGCGTCGGCGATGTCGGGCCAGTTCCAGTTCGCGGCCGCCGTCGGCGCGTACTTCTTCATGATGTCGACGTACCAGGCGAGCGCGGCTTCGGCTTCGGGGCCGTTGACGGTGAGCTTGCCGCCTTTCATCCAGTCGCCGCCGAACTCGCGGAAGATCGACGGATAGATGTACATGTTCTGGCCGGCGCCGGCGACGCCGCGCAATGCTGCGCCCCAGATGCGATCGTTCGGCGTGTTCAGTGCCGCGGCGTTCGACATGTAGGCCTCTAACGTGTCGGCCGGCTTCAGGCCCTTCGCGTCGTAGAGGTCCTTGCGATAGACCTGGATGGTGACTTCGCCGTCATAGGGCATGCCGTAGAGCTTGCCGTCGATGCCGTTGGCGCTGCGCCAGGCCGGAATGATGTCGTCCAGCTTGAACCAGGCCTGGTCGGTCAGCGACTTGTCGTTGAGATAAGTGTCGAGCGGCTCGACCCATTTGTTCGCGGCGTAGAGCGCGTAATACATGGGGTCGGCGGCGTGGGTGGCGTAGGTGCCGGTCTTCGAGGTCAGGTCGATGACGCTCTTCTGCCGGATCTGCGCCGGCGGAATCTTTTCGAAACGGACGTCGATGCCGGTGAGCGCCTTGAACTGCGGCGCCAGCGTGATCAGGTTCTCGAAATAGCTGGCCGGGATCACGGCGACCGTGATGGTCTCGCCGGAGACCTGCTGCCAGTCGATCTGCGCGGATTTGTACGGCGCGAGGTCCGCGTCCTGAGCGGATGCGTGCCGCAGGATGCCGGGCCCAAACGTCGCGAGAGCCGCGGCCGCGGTTCCGGTCTTGAGTAGCGTTCGTCGCGTCGGCTTGAATGACGTCATGCTGTCCTCCCGAAAATCCGGATTTTAGGCTCCGGTTAGTTAGGACATTTGCCCAAATGTTATAACAAGTCAACCAGCCGAGTTCGGCCGGGGAATTGGGAGCCCCAGCCGCAAAAGGCGCTCAGGTTCGAATGACGAAACCTTTGGCGAGATGGTTCCGGACGAAATAGATCATCGCCACGCCCGGAACGATCGCGACGACCGTCATCGCCATGACGAGCCCCAGATCCGTCCGGAATCCGAACAACGCGTTGATGGCCATGGTGATCGGCTTGCCGCCCGTCGTCGTGAGAATCCGCGCCAGCACGACTTCCACCCACGAGAAGATGAAGCAGAAGAATGCGGTGACGCCGATGCCCGGCGCCACGGCCGGAATGAGATGGCGGACGAAGAAGCTGGGGAGGGAATGTCCATCGAGAAAGGCCGTCTCGTCGAACTCGCGCGGGATGGCCGAGATGAAACTCTCCAGGATCCAGATCGAGATCGGGATGTTGAAGACGCAATGAACGAGAGCGATGCCGACGGGGTTGTTCTCCAGGCCGATCTGCGAGAACAGAACGAAGATCGGCAGTGACAGCACCACGGTCGGCGTGATGCGGAAGATCAGCAGCAGGAAGAAGATCTGCCGGTCGCCGACGAAGCCGTAGCGCGCGAATGCATAGGCGGCGGGCAGTCCGACGCCGAGGCAAAGCGCGACGTTCAACACGACATAGATGAAGGAGTTGAGGATCGCCTCCTTCAGGACGGCAGAATGCAGAATGTTCTGATAGTTGACGAGACTGAAATGCCCCTCGGCAATCCCGGCTCTCGGAATGGTGGAAACAAAGCTGACGATGATGGTCTGGAGCAATGGCAGGAGAACGAAGGCGCCCACCATCGCGAATATCGCGATCCGACCGGCCGACGACAGGGATCTCATCGGGAGAACTCCGCAGCCACGGCGGTCCGGGCGCTCGTTGCCGCCTTGAACGTCCACGCCACCGTCATGACGATCAGGAAGTAGACGATCGAGCGCGCGGCGGCGGGACCGTAGTTGAAAGCCTGGATTTCCTCGCCGAGGTCGAGGCTCAGGAACGCCGTCGCCCCATCAGGGCCCCCGGCATTGATGCGGAAGGCCTCGATATAGATCATGAAACTGTCCATGAAGCGGAGCAGGACGGCCATCGACAGCACGGCCTTCATTTTCGGTAGCTGGATGAAGCGGAAGACGTGCCATTGCGAGGCGCCGTCGATGGCGGCGGCCTGGTAGTAGGCGGCCGGAATGCTGGAGATGCCGGCATAGGACAGCACCACGACAAGCCCGAGCCAATGCCAGGTATCCATCACGACCAGCACGATCCAGGTGTGCAGGGCATTGAACTTGTAGTCGAAGCCGACGTCGAGCCAGGCCAGCATCCGGCCGGCGAGACCGGCGTCGGGATTGATGAAGTTGAGCCAGATCATCGGGATCATGTTCCACGGTACCACCAGCGGCACGGTGATCAGGATCAGCACCGTGCTGACGACGAACCGGTGCGAGCGTTGCAGCAGCAGCGCGATCCAGATGCCCAGCGGCAACTGGATCGACAGGATGATGGCGGAGAACAGAAGGCTCCTGCCGAGACTGGCGTAGAAGCGCTCCGACGTGACGATGTTCCGATACCAGTCGACGCCGACCCAATAGGGGTTGCTGAGGCTGAACAGGTCCTGGAACGAGTAGTTCGTGACCGCGATCAGCGGAAGGATCCCGACGAAGGTCACGATGACCAGGGCGGGAATCACGAGGAGCCACGCTTTGTTGTCGTATGATTTCATATCGAACGATTGCGGAGAACAGGACCGTCGGCCCGAAACAGGCGACGTGCGATGGGACGAAGGACGTGCCGGACGCGCAAAAGGCCTCGATTGTCACCGAGGCCTTCAGCGTTCCCGATCGGGCTCGCATTAGCTTTCGAAGGGCTGCCGGGCAAGTCCGGCAGGCGGCACCGCAGCTCCGCGCGGCGGTCATTGCTGGGAACAGTGCTCGCTGCGTGCGATGACCCGGCGGGCAAAACACCCGGCATGCTGTCAAGCCGGCTGCGGGAAAATATTCCACTTTACCGAAATTCGGAAACGGCGTATGTGTCGCCCATCCCGGCTCAACCTTGAGGGGCGATCATGTGGTCGTCTTGGTCGCGAGCCGGGTTTGCGGTGGACGCGGCAGCGTCGGC
>Ga0207426_1000679_pt1 | contig 41188 bp, 33 predicted proteins | sample AraplaMF_Cvi_mMS_FD_184265 | JGI IMG/M metagenome (GOLD analysis project Ga0207426, IMG submission 184265) | Arabidopsis root microbial communities from the University of North Carolina, USA - plate scrape MF_Cvi_mMS (SPAdes) (version 2) | ecosystem: Host-associated > Plants > Roots > Endosphere... | reverse complement strand
CTTGACCACAGGGACGACAAGCCCGGCGGGCGTCTGCGCGGCAATGCCGATATGGACACCGCCATGCCGGGTGAGGATGCCCTTGTCGTCGTCGAAGGTCGCGTTCACGTTCGGTTGTTCGGCGACAGCCCTCACGATTGCCCGCATCAGGAACGGCAGGACAGTGAGCTTCGGCTGTTCCGGCTTGCGGTCGCGGTTCATGGTGGCCCGCAATTCCTCCAGCGCCGTCATGTCGACTTCCTCGACATAGGTGATGTGGGGAATGCGAGAGGTCGACAACGACATCTTTTCGGCGATGCGGCGCCTGAGGCCGGTGAGCTTGATCTCCTCGGTCGACGTCCGTTTGGCGATCGTTACCGGTTGGGAGGGCACTTCGCCGCGCGCGATAAATAGCTCGACATCCTCGCGAAGAATGCGGCCGGCGGGTCCCGATCCCTTGAGTTGGCGCAGGTCAACGCCGCTTTCCCTTGCAAAGAGCCGCACGGATGGTGATGCCAGCGGCTTTTCTGCCGGCGCCGGAGCCTCGGGGCGAAGCACAATCGCGGCCTTGGTGACCGGCCGGGTGTCCGGATCGACGGCAGGGGGTGGACTGTCGGCAGCTTTCGCCGGTGCCTCGGCAGGAGGTGCCTTCACGTCATCTGTCGTCTCGCCATCGCCAGTCTCGATCCTGACAAGCGGGGCCTTGACGGCGATCTTGTCGCCAACTTCAGCGCCCAACCAGACGACGGTCCCCGTAACGGGCGAAGGGATCTCGACCGTCGCCTTGTCGGTCATGACGGCGGCGATGACCATATCCTCCTTGACCGGGTCGCCCGCCTTGACGTGCCATTCAACAAGCTCGGCTTCCGCCACACCTTCGCCGACATCGGGCATCTTGATCGTGAATTCGCCCATGTGTCAGGCCTCCATGACTTCGGCAAGCGCCCGTCCAACCCGTCCGGGGCCGGGGAAGTAGTCCCATTCCTGCGCATGCGGATAGGGCGTATCCCAGCCGGCAACGCGCATGACCGGCGCTTCGAGATGGTAGAAGCAGTGCTCCTGCACGAGAGATGCGATCTCTGCGCCAAACCCTGACGTCAGGGTCGCCTCATGGACGACGACGCAGCGCCCGGTCTTGTTGACGGACTGCACGATGCTATCGAGGTCGAGCGGCAAGAGGCTGCGCAGATCGATCACCTCGGCATCGATGCCCGTGTCTTCGGCGGCGGCAAGCGCCACGTGCACCATCGTGCCGTAGGCGATGACCGTCACGGCTGAGCCCGAGCGCCGGATGTCGGCCTTGCCGATCGGGATCGAGTAATGGCCCTCGGGCACCTCTCCGAGGTCGTGCTTCGACCATGGCGTGACCGGACGCTCGTGGTGGCCATCAAATGGCCCGTTGTAGAGCCGCTTCGGTTCCAGGAACATCACCGGATCCGGATCCTCGATCGAGGAAATGAGCAGCCCCTTCGCGTCATAGGGATTGGAGGGTACGACGACCTTCAAGCCGCAGACATGTGTGAACAATGCTTCCGGGCTCTGGCTGTGAGTCTGGCCGCCGAAAATGCCGCCGCCAGTGGGCATTCGCAACACGATCGGACATGTGAAATCGCCGTTTGAGCGATAGCGGATGCGAGCGGCCTCCTGGGTGATCTGATCGTAGGCCGGATACATGTAGTCCGCGAACTGGATCTCGACACAGGGCTTCAGACCATAGGCCGCCATGCCGATCGCGGTGCCGACAATGCCGGACTCGCTGATCGGCGTGTCGAAGCATCTTGTCTTGCCGTACTTCGCCTGCAGTCCTTGGGTACAACGAAACACACCGCCGAAATATCCGACGTCCTCGCCGAAAACCACCACGTTGTCGTCGCGGGCCATCGAAACGTCCATGGCGCTGCGCACCGCTTCAATCATCGTCATCCTGGCCATGTCAGAAACCTGCCTTCTGCCGCTGGCGACGAATGTGTGGCGGCATTTCCGAGTAGACGCCTTCGAAGATGTCTCGCACCGAGGGCTTGCCCCCTGCATGCAGCGTGCCGTGGTGCTCGGCCTGCTTCTGGGCTTCAATCACCTCATCCATGATTTCCGCTTCGGCCTGGACATGCCGCTCTTCCGACCATGCGCCCCTGATGATCAGGTGCTTTTTCAAGCGCAGCACCGGATCGCCCAGTGGCCAGGCTTCGGACTCCGTCTTTGGCCGATAGGCGCTCGGATCATCAGAGGTCGAATGGGCGCCAACACGGTAGGTGACATATTCGATCAGGGTAGGTCCGAGGTTTCGCCGTGCCCGCTCGGTCGCCCAACGTGCTACGGCGTAGACCGCGAGATAGTCGTTGCCATCGACGCGCAGGGCCGGAATGCCGAAACCAAGTCCGCGCGCTGCAAACGTGCCGGAGCCGCCGCGGGCGATCCCCTGGAATGTCGAAATCGCCCACTGATTGTTGACGATATTGAGGATGACCGGGGCTTTGTAGGTAGAGGCAAACACGAGAGCGGAATGAAAATCAGACTCCGCCGTCGAGCCGTCACCGATCCAGGCAGCCGCGATCCTGCTGTCGTTCTTGATGGCCGACGCCATGGCCCAGCCGACCGCCTGGACATATTGGGTGGCGAGGTTACCCGAGATGGTGAAAAAGCCGTGTTCCTTCGACGAATACATGATCGGCAGCTGGCGCCCTCGCAACGGATCGCTTTCGTTCGAGAAGATCTGGTTCATCATCTCGACCATCGGATAATCGTCGGCGATCAGGAGACCTGCCTGGCGGTAGGTCGGGAAGTTCATGTCGCCCTTGCGAAGCGCCTTACGGAAGGCGCAACTGACGGCTTCCTCGCCGAGATGCTGCATGTAGAAGGACGTCTTGCCCTGTCGCTGTGCCATGAGCATGCGAGCATCGAAAGCGCGAAGCTTCATCATGTTGCGCAGGCCGATCAGCAACTCTTCGTCGGAGAGCATGCCCGACCATGGGCCGACGGCCTCTCCCTCGCGGTTGAGGACACGAATGATCGAGTAGGCGAGGTCGCGGATCTCTTCCGGCGCAACGTCGACCTCGGGGCGCGGCACCACGCCTGCCTTGGCTATCTTCACGTTGGAGAAATCGGGTAGACCGCCCGGCCGGACGGCAGGTTCCGGCACATGAAGGCTCAGTTGAGCTGTGTCAGTCATATCGTAATTTCCCTCCCAACTGCGGTGCTCGCTTCTCTCCTCAAAGAGGAACGCCGCAGTTCTTGTTCTTATAGATTGCGCGCGATCACCATTCTCTGCACGTCGCTTGTGCCTTCATAAATCTGGCAGATGCGCACATCCCGATAGATGCGCTCGACCGGATAGTCCGCCATATAACCGTAGCCCCCATGGATTTGGATCGCATCCGAACAGACCCGCTCTGCCATCTCGGACGCGAAGAGCTTGGCCATCGATGCTTCGGAGAGGCACGGCAGGCCATTGTCGCGCAGTGCCGCAGCGTGAAAGACGAGTTGGCGCGCTGCTTCGATCTGGGTCGCCATATCGGCGAGGCGAAAGGCGACCGCCTGGTGCTCGATGATCGCCTTGCCGAAAGCCGTGCGTTCGCGTGCATAGTCGCGCGCTGCCTCAAAAGCGGCGCGTGCCATGCCGACAGCCTGAGCGCCGATGCCGATGCGACCGCCTTCGAGATTCGCCAGCGCGATCCGGTAGCCTTCGCCCTCCGCACCCAACCGCAATTCGGCCGGGATGCGCATGCTGCTGAAGGCGATCTGACAGGTGTCGGTCGAATGCAGGCCAAGCTTTTCCTCGACGCGGACGACTTCGTAGCCCGGCGTGTCGGTCGGTACGATGAAGGCGGTAATCCCCTTCTTGCCGGCATCCGGATCGGTCACCGCAAAAACGATGATCATCTGACCGTTCTTGCCCGACGTGATGAATTGCTTGGCGCCGTCGAGCACGTAGTGATCGCCATCGAGGCGCGCGCGGCTGCGCAGGTTGGACGCTTCCGAACCTGCTTGCGGCTCCGTCAGCGCAAAGCCGCCAATCCATTCGCCGCTGGCAAGCTTCGGCAGGAAACGCTGCTTTTGCTCCTCGGTGCCGAACTTCAGGATCGGCACGCATGCGACCGAACTGTGGACGCTCATGATGGTCGAGCATGGCCCGTCGCCTGCAGCGATCTCCTCGAGAGCTGCTGCATAAGCGAGCGTTCCGGTATTGGAGCCGCCATATTCCTCGGGAACCAGCATGCCAAGCAGACCGAGTTCGCCCATCTCGCTCAGCTCTTCGCGCGGAAACCTGTGTTCCCGGTCACGTGCTGCAGCACCAGGGGCAAGTTGCTCGCGGGCAAAATCGCGTGCCAGATCGCGAATTTGCTGCTGGAGATCGGAAAGAACCATGCTTGCCTCCTTGCTGTCCGCTCTAGTGCCGCTCGATGGCCACGGCGGTCGCTTCGCCGCCGCCAATGCACAGAGCTGCCATCCCGCGCTTCAGGTCGTAGCGTTTGAGGGCGGCAAGCAACGTGACCAGGATACGCGCGCCGGATGCGCCGATCGGGTGGCCAAGAGCGCAGGCTCCGCCGTGCACGTTAACCTTTTCCTCTGGTAGCCTGAGGTCGCGCATCGCAGCCATGGCGACAACCGCAAAGGCCTCGTTAATCTCGAAGAGATCGACGGTCTCGAGCGGCCAGCCGGTGCGATCGGAGAGCTTCTGCAAGGCGCCGATCGGAGCCGTAGCAAAGAGATTGGGCGCCTGCGAGTGTGTGGCGTGTCCAGTAATGGTCGCGAGCGGTGCCAGTCCTTTGCGCTCGGCCTCGGAACGACGCATCAGCACGAGGGCGGCCGCACCGTCGGAAATCGAGCTGGAATTGGCAGCTGTCACGGTCCCGCCGTCACGAAAGGCAGGCTTGAGGAGCGGGATCTTGTCGATCTTCGCCTTGCCGGGCTGCTCGTCCCGGCTGACCGTTTGTTCGCTCTTTCCCGCAGCGATCGTGACTGGCGTGATCTCGGCCTCGAAGCAGCCGGTGTGGATCGCCTCTTGCGCTCGGGTCAATGATGTCACCGCATAATGGTCCTGCGCCTCGCGCGTGAACTGGTAAGCTTCGGCGCAGTCCTCGGCGAAGGTGCCCATCAAACGTCCCTTGTCATAAGCATCCTCCAGCCCGTCGAGGAACATATGATCGATGACGCGTCCGTGGCCGAGCCTGTAACCGCCACGGGCACGATCGAGAAGATAGGGCGCGTTGGTCATGCTTTCCATGCCGCCGGCGACGCCGATCGTGGCGCTGCCCGCTGCCAGGAGATCATGTGTCAACATGACGGCTTTCATGCCGGAGCCACACATCTTGTTGACGGTGGTTGCACCGGTCGAGAAAGGCAGGCCCGCGCCGATCGCCGCCTGCCGGGCAGGCGCCTGGCCGAGGCCGGCCGGGAGCACGCAGCCGAAGACGACCTCGTCGACGGCATCCAGCTCCACACGGCTTCGTTGAAGTGCCGCGCGGATCGCGGTGGCACCGAGGTCGGGCGCCGTTGCCCCTTTGAGTTCGCCTTGGAAGCCGCCGATCGGCGTGCGCGCCGTTCCGACAATGACGACAGGGTCCTGCAAAGCCATGTTCAAGTCTCCGGGTCAAAACGCGCTAGCGCGCGCTCATGCGCAATGCGCCGTCGAGGCGAATGACCTCGCCGTTCAGCATGCTGTTTTCACATATATGGCGCACCAGCGCCGCAAATTCCGCAGGCCTTCCGAGGCGCGGCGGGAAGGGCACGCTCTTGCCGAGCGCTTCCTGCACCTCATGTGGCATGCCGGCCATCATCGGCGTCTCGAAGATGCCCGGGGCGATCGACACGACCCGAATTCCATGGCGGGCAAGCTCGCGTGCAATCGGAAGCGTCATCGAGGCAATGCCACCCTTGGACGCTGCGTATGCGGCCTGTCCAACCTGTCCATCGAAGGCCGCGATCGATGCGGTGTTGACGATGACGCCGCGCTCCCCCTCAGCGTCCGGGTCCTGCTGCTGCATGGCAGATGCCGCCAATCGGATCATATTGAACGTGCCAACGAGGTTGATGTTGATCGTGCGCACGAAGCTGTCGAGGTCGTGGGGGCCGTTGCGACCGATGATCTTCTCGCCCGGCGCCACGCCTGCGCAGTTCACCAGCCCGCTCAGGCCGCCAAAGGCCTCCATCGCGGCGGCTACGACAGCTGCACCATCCCCGGCGGTCGTCACATCGGCCTTGACGTATCTTGCGTCCACCCCGAGTTCCGCGGCGATCGCTTCGCCGGCAGTCTCGTTGAGGTCGGCGATGATGACGCGCGCGCCGTTCTCAGCCAGCATGCGCGCCGTGGCAGCGCCCAGGCCAGAACCTCCACCGGTAACGATAAAGCTTCCTTCACGGATCAGCATCGGTTTGCTCCCATCACCTTGCGATCGTCTGCCCGGACTGTGACACCTCCCCGGCCCAGCCCAAGCTGACGGATTCTATTCCGTCGCCATATTGCAAGCGATGACAAAAATGCTGCTATGTTTCGGACAGTTTTGCCATAGGTGGAGGAGCTGGTGGCTGACATTGAGAGACGCATGATCGCGCGCGGCTTCGTCGAGGAGGCGCTTGACAGCTTGCGCCGAACAGGGCGGCCGACAGCGCCAATTCTTGTGTCGCTGGGGCTGCCCGAGGTAATCGATGAGCCCGTATCCGCCGAGAGCTATGGCGCTCTCTGGCTTGCGATTGCCAAGGAGCTCGATGACGAGTTTTTCGGGATGGGCGGGCGTCCGATGCGCAGCGGCAGCTTCACGCTGCTTTGCCATTGTGTCCTGCACGCGCCGACGCTCGGCCATGCGCTGCGACGGGCACTGCGTTTCCTCGACGTGGTGCTGGACGATCCGCGTGGCAAGCTTGTTGTCAGAGACGGGCTTGCCCAGATCGAACTAACGGATGCCTGTGAAGCACGGTCGGCCTTCGCCTATCGCACCTACTGGATCCTTATCCATGGGATAACCTGCTGGCTGGTCGGCAGACGCATTCCGATTCGGCTTGTCGATTTCCGTTGCGCCGAGCCGACGCAGGGGGCTGACTATCGGCTCTTCTTCGGAGCGCCCGTCAGGTTTGGACAACCAACCAGTCGCCTCGGTTTCGACAGCGCAATGCTGGATTTGCCGGTCACCCGCACGGAACAGGCGCTGAAGCAGTTTCTGCGGGGCGCACCGGCCAATATCCTCGTGCGCTATCGCTACGATGCGGGGCTCGCCTCCAGCGTCAGGCGGCGCTTGGACAAGGTGCCTCCGGCCGCATGGAAGACATTCTCGGATCTCGCTGTTGAAATGCGGATACCGCCCTCAACCTTGCGTCACCGCTTGCGTGACGAAGGCCAGAGTTACGCCGGCATCAAGGATGACATACGCCGCGATCTTGCCGTCGATCTGCTGCTCAACACGTCGAAGACAACAGGTGATATCGCCGCCCAGCTTGGCTATTCGGAGCCCAGCGCCTTCTTCCGAGCCTTCCGCAAATGGATGTCGAAAAGCCCCGACGCGTTCCGGCGCGAGGGCAGTGGCGCGGCCGGGCAGGACGGGCGCAGCTCGCGGATGATGCGTCACGTCTCCCGGATCGAGCCCTGAACTTTTCAAAGTCCGTCACTCGGCGCATGAAAATACCCGGCTGACGATGGTATTTAAACGGCGCACCATTGCCGTGCCGAGTACGAGGGGCGTCGTCAGGGGAGGGCAGCCAGGGATATGGCGGCAGCGAGCATTGCGGACTATCATGTTCCTCCGTGCATCGGTGCTTCGGATGCCGGAACGTGTGCCATCGAGCGCATGCGTGTTCTTGAAAGGAAAGGTTGATCGGTATGCCTGCCGCTTGCGAGGATTTGCGGGGCTTTTTGCGCGGAGAACCGGATTGCATACTCGTCGAAGTGACGGGGGCAGTCGGCTCGACGCCGCGCGATACCGATGCCTGGATGCTGGTGTCCAAGCGCCGTTCCTTTTCAACGATCGGCGGCGGCCAACTGGAATATATGGCGATCGACCAGGCACGACGGGCACTCCGCCAGTCCCAGTCGGTAGCGACGATGAGCATTCCTCTCGGGCCTGAGATCGGTCAATGCTGCGGTGGTCGCGTTGGCCTTTCCTTCACCGCAGTCACAAGCGAACTAGCCGATGAGTTGATTGCTCGGGCCGATGACGAGATTGCCCAACGGCCCCATGTCTATGTCTTTGGAGCCGGTCACGTCGGCGACGCATTGGCCCTTGCGCTGTCACTGGCGCCATTGCGCACAATACTGGTCGATACCCGTGAAGACGAGCTTGCCGCCTCGCGTGCTTCGGGGGTCGAAACGTGCCTGACCGCAATGCCCGAGGCGATCGTGCGCAATGCACCGGCGGGAAGCGCGTTTGTCATCCTCACCCACGATCACGCGCTCGACTTTTTGATTGCCACGGAAGCACTGCGTCGGGACGATGCCGCCTATGTCGGGATGATCGGCTCGAAGACGAAGCGTGCGACCTTCAGGAATTGGTTATCACGCGAAGTGGGCAGGCCAGAGCTTCTTGATCGCCTCGTCTGCCCGATCGGCGGCACCGCCATAAAAGATAAGCGCCCCGCTGTCATCGCAACGCTGGCGGCTGCCGAGATTATGGTGGCGGTGCTATCTTTCGGCGCGGGGGCCATTAGCGGAAAGCACAAGCTTAAGGCTGACGAATGACCCTTCGACGCCACCGCTCCCTCGAGGCAGCCGTCGGGTTCCTGACCGACCGTGATTTGTTACTATGATCGGTGCTATCCGATGCCAAAGGGAACTCTTTGCAGAGGCGTATGAATTTCGCGCCTTCGATGCAATGTTGTTCTGCCTCGCGCGGCAAGCAGCCTATCCATTTCATGCCGGGAGCTGCCGAAACTGGTCAGCAGCCGCCGCGCTTCTCCCTTGTCGAGGCAATACTGTCTCTGCAACATGGCCGGTGAATACGATATCTCGCGTAACTCTTCTCTCATGACGTCTCCTTTCAACTAGGAAACAATCGCGGGCGCTCGGTCGTTCCTTCACTGCTTGAGACCGCGTGTAAGATTGGGCGAGGTCGAGGGCTACGCCTGACGGCTAAGCCGACTTCGGTCGATGGGTCGGACGGACCGTGTGGTGTTCGATCCGCCCCGCGACTGAAAAGATCAGCACCTCGACGTCCATGTCGATCCTGTCGCCATCCATGAGCCTGACCACGTCGTCGATACCCGAGGTCGGGTGGCCATCGATCGCAAGCAGATAGTCACCTTCCCGAAGCCCGGCTCGCGCTGCGGGACTGTCAATTTCGACCCGGCGCAGTCGCACTGCCGTTGTCTGGACAAGCCCGGCTTCCAGGGCCACGCGGCGTTGCAGTTCCACGGTATCCGCCGCGATGCCGATGTAGGCGCGCCTCACATGGCCGAACCTCAAGAGTTCCGACACAACATGCTTGGCGGTGTTGGACGCGACGGAGAAGGCGATGCTTTGCGCACCTTGGATCACGGCCGTGTTGACGCCAATGACCTCGCCTGCCGAGGACACCAGCGGGCCTCCGGAATTTCCCGGATTGAGCGCCGCATCGGTCTGGATGATATCATCCATCAAGCGTCCGCTGGCGGCGCGCATCGATCGGCCGAGCGCGGATACGATGCCAGCCGTCACCGTCCACTCGAAACCGAGAGGATTGCCAATTGCGATTGCGATGTGGCCGCGCTTCAAGCTCTTAGAGTCCCCAAGCTTGGCCCAGGCGCCCGGCCAGTCGTTCGCTCGAATGAGAGCGAGGTCGCTGTCCGGATCCCGGCCCAGCACCTTGCCCTCAATCACAGCGCCATCTGGCGTTTTGATGCGAACGGTCTTTGCATCGTCGACGACATGGTTGTTCGTCACGACAAGACCATCGGGAGAGATCGCGAAGCCGGAACCGTGTCCGGTGCGGCCGCCCACCCTTTCAATGCGACTGACTGCGGGGCCGACGAGGTCGACCGCGTTCGATACAGAATGAGAATAGGCATCCAACAGGCTAGCGTCCTGAGACGGTTGGATGTCACGATCCAGGAATCCCATGAAAACTCCTCCGACGCGCAAGCGTCGCTTTGAGGAACGGCAGCGGCTGCAAAGGCGAGGGGCTGTCGGTTCGACAGGTTGAAATAGTGTCTATTCAGATGAGATTGCGCGCAACTTAAATCAAGGGGAGCCCAAGCTACTGTAGCGAGCACGTTCAGAGACGCCGGCATTGCGCCGACCCATCACTGAAATTTGACCCAGGGGATGCAAGGCAACGTCGCCTGCATATCAAGCTGTGCTACATTTTTTGACTGCTTGGATAAAGGGATTGGAGTGCCATGTTTGCGACGCTCGCGATGCTGATCAGCCTCTCCGGTGCAACCCCCGTTGTGGCGGAACCCGGGGGAGGCGAGGTTGACGTGAAACTCGTCCTTGCTGTCGATACCTCTCGATCCATGGATCAGGAAGAGGCTCGCATCCAGCGCGAAGGCTATGTCGAGGCGCTCAAGCACAGAGAATTCATCGACGCGGTGACCGGGGGCCTCACAGGCCGCATTGCGATCAGTTACTTCGAATGGGCGGGCTATGTGGTGCCGGATTCCGTCATCGACTGGCATGTGATCGCGACGGAACAGGACGCGATCGACTTTGCCAACAAGCTCGAGCAGCGGCCGATCGCCACGCAGCGCCGCACGTCGATCTCCACCGCGATTGCGCAAGGGGCTGCGATGATCGTCTCCAGCCCCTACACCGGTATGCGACAGGTGATCGACGTCTCGGGAGACGGTACGAACAATTCCGGCAGTCCGGTTGCGCCAACGCGCGACAAGGCAGTGGAGACGGGCATGGTCATCAATGGACTTGCGCTCATGCTGCGCCCCTCCGGGGCTCCAGGCGGTCTCGACAGGTATTATGCGGATTGCGTGATCGGCGGCCCCGGTTCTTTCGTCTTGCCGGTCTACAAGATCGAGGATTTCGCCGTCGCGGTGCGGCGGAAACTTGTGCTTGAGGTCAGTGGTCTTCCTCCACCGCCGGCGACACAGCGGATCGCCGGCCAACCCGCGACCGACTGCATGATCGGCGAGCGGCAATGGCAGGACATGTTCGAGCGATGATCGCGAGCCGGCTGCCGCCCGCTCAGCCCCTCAAAGTGTCGCGCAGCACGTCGAAGACGCGGGCATCCAACGTCTGGGAAACATTGAAGCGCATAAAGTTCTGGGCTGATTGTGAAAGGCTGAACGCGTTTCCTGGGGCGAGGACAATTTTCCGTTCCAGGGCAGCGCGTGCAACATCGGCGGCGTTGACGTCTCCGGGCAACCGGCACCAAAGAAACATGCCTGCCGAGGGTTCCAGCCAGGGAACGATGCCGAGGTTCTTCAGCTTCGCCGAGACGTTAAACATCGCCTCCGAGAGCCGGCTGCGCAGAGCCTCGACATGCTTGCGGTAGTTGCCATCACCGAGGACCTTATAAACAAGTTCGGACGAAAGCCGCCCGCCGCCGAATGTGGTGGCGATCTTGAGGTCGATCAGTGCATCGACCCATTCCGGCTTTGCGGCGATGAAACCGCAGCGCGCCGAGGCCGACAGGGTTTTGGAGAAGCTTCCGATATGGATAACCCTGTCCAAGCCATCAAACGCCGCAAGACGGGGCGCCGGCGTGTGCTCGAAATCGGCGAAAATATCGTCCTCGACGATGGTGAGTTCAAATTGATCAGCGATCTTCAACACCTTGTGGGCCGCAACAGGAGAAAGCGTCGCGCCTGTCGGGTTGTGGATTGCCGAGTTGGTGATGTAGAGGCGTGGTCGGTGTTCAGCGACAACCTGGCCGAACAGTTCGATGTTCGGACCTGAGGGTGTATAGGGAACGCTGACAATCCTGGCACGATGGGCCCGCAGCAGCGCCTGGAAATTGAAGTAGCAGGGATCATCCACCAGCACGACGTCATCAGGTTCGAGAAGGAAACGGCAGAGGAGATCGATCGCCTGTGTGCCCGATTCCGTCAGCATGATCTGATCCGGGGAGGCCTCCACGCCTCGCTCCGCCATGCGTCGCGCGATGTGCTGGCGTAACGGCGGTAATCCGAGGGGCGAGCCGTAGTCGGCGAACGCCGTGTTGTCGGCACGCGACAGTGTTCGCAAGGCCCGTCGAATGCCGTTTTCCGGAAGCCAGGACGGTGGGAGCCAGCCGCAGCCTGGCTTCAGATCCCCGTCATCGGCTTCAAGCGACTGCCGGGAAACCCAGAACGGATCGACGGCTCGGTCCAGCTTGGGGCCGATGTCGGAGAGGGAAAATGGAGCGGCCTGGTTTGCGACGTAGAAACCGGAACCCGGTCGAGACAAGATCACGCCTTCGGCAACCAGGCGCTCATAGGCGTCGACGACCGTCGACGTGGACACGCCGGATGTTTTGGCCATTGCCCGAACGGATGGCAATTTCGCGCCTGGCGTCAGGTTGCGGCCGGCGATCCGTTGCCGGATCGTGGCCATGACCGTCGCCACCCGGCTGGTGTTGAGTTCCGTATTTACATCCATCTGTACTGCTACCTCAGGCATAACAGTTTTCTTGAACTGTACCAGATTGTCGCTGGCGCTGCCATGGCTTTGGGCCGATAAGAACGGCATGTGAGAAAGGCAGTGTACATGGACCGCACCGCATCTGGGTGGCTTAACGGCCTTATTGGCGTAGTGATTTTCAGCGGCTCGCTGCCCGCCACGCGTGTGGCGGTCATGCAGTTTGATCCGGTGTTTCTGACAGTGGCGCGAGCGGGAATTGCAGGAGCACTGGCGCTTTTGCTTTTGCTGCTGTTCAAGGAGAAGCGTCCGGCAAGAGACGATCTGATATCGCTGGTGGTGGTTGCCGCAGGCGTGGTGGTCGGCTTTCCATTGTTGACTGCGCTTGCCCTGCAGCATGTTACCTCGGCACATTCGGTGGTATTTATCGGGCTGCTGCCACTTGCCACCGCCATCTTTGGCGTGATCCGCGGCGGGGAACGTCCGAAGTTGGCATTCTGGCTCTTTGCAGTGATGGGAAGTGCGCTGGTCTGCAGTTTCGCCGTGGCGCAGGGACTGAGTGCTGCGCCCCTCGGAGACGCCTTGATGATGGCGGCGATCGTCGTCTGCGGGCTTGGTTACGCCGAAGGGGCGAAGCTCTCGCGGAAACTCGGGGGATGGCAGGTCATTTCCTGGGCGCTCGTTCTGTCGCTGCCGCTGATGATCCTTGCATCGATCTGGTTCATGCCAACAAGCTTCTCGGGCATCAATGCCCCTGCGTTGGCGGGCCTCGTCTATGTCTCTTTATTCAGCATGCTGATCGGCTTTGTTTTCTGGTATCGGGGCCTGGCACAAGGCGGAATCGCGAGCGTAGGTCAACTGCAATTGCTTCAGCCCTTCCTCGGCCTGACGCTTGCCGCAACGCTGCTGCATGAAACGGTGACCTGGACGATGTTTGCGGTAACCGCAGCGGTGATTGCCTGCGTGGCGGCTGCCCGCAAATTCGCCCGATAGCGCGGCGCCTCGTCGTCGGCAGCGTCTTTCAAGCGCTGTCGAACCTGAGTGCTCCTTCCGCCTCCAGACGAACGCGGCCCCTTCCGATCCTGACAATCCGGATTGGGGCCTGCTTCTCTTCGAGCCGCCGGCGCAGCAGCAACAGCCGGGTCTCGAGATTGTCCTTGATCTCCGGCATCCGGCCGCCAACGGCCAGCCGCATCTCCCTGTTGGTGAACTCGTTGCGGCCGTCGCTCAGGTGCCATTCGAGCATCAGACGAAGCAGCGTACCGGCAATGCCCTTCACGATATAGGTACCGTCGACGAACACGCTGTCGTCCACGCGATGATGGACAACACGGATATCCCGGCCGCTGGCCGCAGGTTCGGATGCAAGCGCGGGTGCACCCTGCGTCGGCTCGGCCGACGCCGCCTCCCGTTCGCTCGCCCTCAAGGCGCTGGCGGCCTGTCCTGCCAGAATTTCAAGGGCTGCCTCATCTTCCTCGCGAAAGGCCAGCCGTTCCGCGCTTTCGACGAAAAGTACTCCGGTCACGGTGCCTCGAGCTGACATGGGAACGGCGATCTGGCTCATTACCATGGGCAATTGCGGAAAGGCGACGATACGCGTGGCGTTTTCCGATGCCTCTGCCTCCATACCGATCGCTTCCCCGAGCCGGCGCACGCGGCTCATGTCGCTGACCTTGATCGTTTGCCCGCTCGTTGCCGCCGCGCCGATCAGCCCCTCACTCCTGGCGATTTCGGATCCCAGTCCCGAGCGGTCGTAGCCGAGGCTGCCGGTCGTGATCAGGCAGCCGCGATGGCTATCATGGATGAGCACGACCGCATTTCGATATCCAAGAACGCGCTGAATACCGGCGAGCAGGCTGTCGATGATCTCGTCCGCTTCTCCCTGCCGTTCGATGGCCCGGATTGCGTCCGAGAGAGCGGGAAGGCTGACGGGATCGCGGCCTGTCGGGGCATGCGCGGTTTCCACCGGAGAGGGGACCTTTTCGATGCGGCGCACACGGAAGATATCCGCGCTCCGCAGCCGCATTACCTCCGACATGCCGACCTGCGCGCTGCTCGCCTTGAGCTGGAGCGCTATCTTGTCGAACAGCTGGCCGGCATCGACGGAGCGCACGAATCCGATGTCGAGCAGGAACTGGTCGCCCGTGAAGCCATCGACAAGGATCAGCGCGACCTGAGGGTTGGCGCGCACATTCGCCGCCGTCTTGGCAAAGAACTGATTGGAGAGGGCAACGTGGTCTTCATCGACCCGCACCACATGAGAAAGATAGGAGATGTTTGGCGTTCCGTCGGCCGCGGCAGTGGCGATGATGGAGGGAATGACGCCTTCGAAGCAGGCTGACAGGTCGCTGAGACGCAAGCTCATCTGGGCCTCGCGAAAGCCAGCATGCCGGCAAGCGGGCCGGGCGTCTGGATATATATTTCACTCACGGAAAGCCGAACGACCTTGGCCTCGCGAGCAGTAAGCCACGGCGTAATGATGCGCCCGGGCACTCCAAGGGCTTCAAGCTCGCCCGTGGCTGCCACGATGAAGCGGTCGGCACAATCGATATCATGTGCCTCCGTGTCCCGCATCGAGGCGGCCCCCTTGAGCTGAAAGCTTACATAGTCAGATGGACTGACGAAGGTGGCGGCAATCCGGCCCGTCTGCCGGACGGAGGTTTCGAGCCGAGGCCATTGCCAGGACGAGAAGATGACGTCGATCGTCTCCCGGTCGTCGAAAATGTGGAAGCCGACTCCGCGTCCAGCGGATGGGTGCCCCGTTTCGTCGGCGGCGGCTATGATGCACATAAGTGGTCGCTTGAAGAAATCGAGAAGCTTGTCGTCGACCTGCACCGCCGCCCCCACTGCGTGTCCTAACCCTCTTTAGCATCCTTTTAGGATATTCGGCACGGTTTGCACATTCTTTTAGGAACGCGCGTTTTTCCGGCGCGCTATAGAAACGCCGCACGGATTGGGCCGTCTGGATAACCATCTGCCCTGTCGTTTGTGGATCTATGCCACCGAAGCTGCAAAGGCCGAGATCATGCCGGCATATCGGACCGGCACGGCATCCGAACCCGTCCGTGCACGAAATAGTCGCAACCGAAACGGCTGAAGCCTGGAGTGAATGATGGAGAAGTTTACGCATGCGGCGGTATCGCCGCCGAACCATGGAACGCCCGTAATGGCGTTCGGCAAGCATGTCATACGCATGATGGCGGCCAACACCGGCGGTTCGTTCGGTATGTTTGAGGCCACCGTGCCGCCCGGAGAAGGTCCGCCGCTTCATATGCACGAGCGCGAGGATGAGTTCTTCCGTGTCCTGTCTGGCCGCTTCGGTTTCTGGTGTGCCGGTGACTATGTCGAACTAACGGAAGGCGGCTGCATCGCGCTGCCACGCGGCGTTCCGCACCGCTTCCGGAATGTCGGCGAAAGCGAAGGCCATATCATGGTCGTTGTGACGCCCGGCGGGTTCGAGAATTTCTTTCCGATCATCGAGCTTTGCAAGCCCGAAACGCCCGAGCAAATCGCCTCTGTCGCGATGGATTTCGGCCTGACCTTCCTGCCTGACGAAGGCCGCAAGGTCGCCTGATCCGGCGACAAGCCACCCTGAAATACAGCATCGAGAATTCAATAACGGTCCATCGAAAGGAGTCCGAAGGATGACACGCGCGCCTTCAAACGAAAACGAAATGACGCTGACAGCCGATCAGCTGGATGCCTATCTTGCTAAGATCGGGGTCTACCGCCCTATTTCTCTCGACCTTCAGAGCCTATCGAGATTGCATCGCGCCCACCTCATGACATTCACATGGGAAGCGCTGGATGCCTTCATGGAGTGGCCGTCCTCGATCACACCAAGATCGGCTTTCGCCAAAATGGTGGAAGGAAGGCGCGGTGGTTGGTGCTACGAGATGAATGGCCTCTTCGGTGCGGCTCTCGATGCACTCGGCTTTCGAGTGACCCGCCTTTGCGGCGGCGTCGACCGTGAAAAACTGGGGGACATCGCGATCGGCAATCACCTGACGCTACGGGTCGATCTTCATCGACCTTATCTCGCCGAAGTGGGCGTGGCCGACGCCATCATCGAACCCGTCCCGCTTGCCGTCGGACCCATCAGCCAGCGCGGTTTCGATTTTTCGATCATGCCGACAGATGACGGCTGGTTGCGCTTCAACAATCACATGCGGGGTATAGCGTCCAGCTTCGATTTCCGGGCGGACCACAGCGACGAGGCGGCCATGGCAGCCACGCATGCCTGGTTGATGCAGGACCCGGGGTCGCCGTTCACAAATGCGCTTGCCGTTCTGCGTCATACCACGGACGGCTATGTCGCCCTGCAGAACGATCGCTTGCGCAGCGTAACGCCGAACGGCGTTCGCGAGCTGCGCATCACAAGCGCGGACCATCTCGCGGACACGTTCGAAACCTTTTTCGACCTCGACGTTCCCCAATTCAGACGGGTCTGGGAAAAGATCCAGGCGATCGGTCATAACAAGGCGGCCTGAAAAGGCCGCCCATCAACACTCTGGAACTCAAGGAAACATCGATGCTTCACATAATTCTATGACCGTCTCGCCCTGAACACGGCACTCGCCATTGGCGGGGTTCGGGCATCGGCATAAGGTATGCCGCCTGTGGGGGCGCCCAAAAGCCGTGAAACCTGAGAACTCCGTACTACGACATGGCCAAAGCGGCGGCCGTGCCATGCGAGGGATGCCAAAAGACCGAACCTCTTACGTCGCTGCGAGCAAGAGAATGTAAGCGACGACGGTCACCATCAGCCCCCGGAATGCGCAGACAACGCACCGGTATTTTCCACGCGCGATGGTCGAAAGAATGTCGGCGTTTTCGAGGTATTGTTCAAACAGATAGCCGGCGTCGCGTTTGCCCGCGGCTTCACAAAAGTGTCCTCGGTGCTTGTGCCAGGTGCCCCAGAACAGGGATGTTGACGAATTCAAGTGCCGAGGGAGGACGACGAGAATCGCGGAAAGAATCGAAAAGATTGAAGCCAGAGCAAGCGCGCCGGAGAAAAGAATGCCTACCGGCGTCCCGTGGGCGTAGCGGCTCCAGGCAAAGACCTCACGTCCCTCGCTCGACGTAACAAGAAACGCGAGCATGAACGTAAAAATATACGCAGCTTTTTGGTCTGAAATCTTGATTTGATCGTAGAATATGTCGTTTATCTTCTTGATGTGATCGAAATACTCGGAGCTAATATCTGTATTTGTTGGAGGACTACTCAAAAAGTCCGTGGTGTTCTCGACGTCACTCACATTGCATCCCCATGCTGAAGTGTTTCCCTAATATTACACTCATGGAACAAAGCAAATCCCTATGGTCCTCCTGCTTGACTTTTCAACTATAGGCAGACAAATCCTTCCAATATGTGGGGTAGATTTACGAGATACGCGTGCGGGGGCACAGCGATCGCGGTGATTGCGTTATATTTGACGCATCCGGCCGCGGCGGAGCCTATCCAGCGAACCGCGCGAGCTGCTGGCTCGGTGATTGACCGCAAGACGGGAGAAGAGGTTCGTTTCGTCGATCTTTCCGATTGGCAGAACGTCGCTCTTCATCAAGACTTGCTCGGCGGCGACGTGCTGCGCACCAATGCCAATGGTCAATTGGCGATCCTGTTTGCCGATCACACGCAGGTGCGCCTGGGCCGCAATTCTGCGCTGCAGGTCAAGCAGATGGCTGCCGACGGTGACACGATTCTCAATTTGCAATCTGGTACGATCTGGGCACGCGCTCAGCGCGGTGGCCAGGGCCTGACGGTCGAGACGCCGGCCGCAGCGGCTGCTATTCGTGGCACCGACTGGACAATGACGGTCAAGGGCGACCAGACCTCACTGATCGTGCTCGAGGGCCGGGTAGAGCTTAAAAACGAGCACGGTAGCGTCGAAGTCGCACAGGGCGAAGCGGCAGTTGCGACGATCGGACAGGCACCGCGCAAGCTGGTCATTGTGACACCAGACGATCGCGAGCAGATGCTGTTCTATCTAACGCTGCGCGGTGGTTTTACCTTCATGCCTGCCTCGCCCCTGCCGATGCAGAAAATGAGGTCCGAGCGCAGCCGCATCGAGGCCAGGGCACCGGAAGCAAGAACCGCGGAAGACTGGTTGACGCTCGCCGAAGTACAGTTGTCATTTGATGGTCGCCGGGAGGCACTCAAGTCGTTGGCGAGAGCTCGGGCGCTCAAGTTGTCGGTTACCCAAAGCGCTCGTGCAGATTTGATCGAAGCCCTGATCGCCGGCGCTGAAAAACGCTACGACGATGCAGCACGACTGTTTTCACGGGCCGAGCCTGCACTCGATCCACAGCGCCGGAGCATTGCCGCCTACGGTGGCTACTATTCCCGCTCGCTACGCGACCCCGATCATGTGGAGACGCCCCCCGCATCGATCACAGGTCCCTATGCTGCGGTTATGAAGGCCTATACGGCCGGCTTCCTCGAAGATATTCCCGCGGCCATCAGGACGATGAAGGAAGCAGAAGCGCGTTATCCGACGGATTCGCGGCTGCCTGCACTGCGCGCACAGCTTGCCCTTCTGATCAATGACCGCGCCCAGATGCGGGAGGCGATCGAACGGTCACTTTCGATCGACCCCATGGATCCTGATGGCTTGCAAGCCCGCGCTCGTATGCGCGCCGACTTCGAGGGAAATCTCGATGCAGCGCTTGCAGACCTGAACAAAGCGATCGAGATTGCGCCAGGCTCCGCGATGGCATGGAATGATCTCGGCCTGCTGCAGGATGCTCGCGGTGCCAGCCGTGAGGCGGAGGTGGCCTTTAAAAAGGCGATCGAACTCGATCCCGACGATCCGATCAGCCACGCCAATCTTGCGATCCTTTATCTCGACCAATCGCGCATGAAGGAAGCCAAGCGAGAGATCGACCTGGCACTGGCCGCCGATCCAGCCTTCGACGTCGCACTGCTTGCGCGTGGACGCTACTATCTCCAGACGGGTGAACGAGAAAAGGCGATCGAAGACCTGCTCGCGGCATCCACCGCCAATCCGAGCTACTCGCAAGCGCAGCTCATGCTCGCCGCAGGCCACTATGAGCGTGGCGACAGGGACCCTTCAAATCAGGCGCTCGAGAATGCCGACCGACTGGACAAGAATGATCCCGTTATTGCAGCATTTCGAACCGCCGTTGCTATTGACGACTACGATGCCGACGGCGCGATAGCAAACGCTCAGGAGTTTCTGAGGCGCGCGCGTGCCCGCGGCGGGGATTTCAGCGCGCTTGGAGCCAACCAGGACGCCGGATCTACGCTCAACAACGCGTTTCGCTTGCAGGGCCTCGACGCTTGGGGCCGATATTACGGCGACGCGGTCTTTGATCCGTTTGAAGGTAGCGGTTTTACTGACCAGGCCCTCAAGGGAAGTATCAACCCGTTCAAGAACGCCATTACCTTTGGCGATAGCGTGATTGAAAACACCGCCAACGCAACGAGCTTTTCCTCCCTGTTCCAGGGACTGCTGCTCGATCCGCACATGTTGTCAGGTCGGTCGAGATCGGCCACGCTCCTTCGCACGCCATTTATCGAAGGTTCTATCGGTGGCGGCATAAACAGCGTTGGCGGCCACACCGGGCGTGTCGGTGAAGCCGAGATTCAGGGCTTTGCCAACGAGACGATCCCGATCAGCTTTTTCGGCAATTTCGAGTGGGAGGAAATTCCAGCCGAGGGAGATTATGCCAACTTCGGAAACTTCTCTACCGAGAACAAGCTGCTGAGCGCCAACGGCTATATCACGGCCACTCTAACCCCCGAGGATCGGCTGGTTGCCTTCATCAATCAAAGCCGAAGCGACTTCGACCTGAATTCGCTGACGCTTGATCCTTCGCCTTCGGCCCGGTTCAATGACGAACTCTTCTTTCCTCTTCTCGGATTTGACCTCGCTCCGCCCGAACTGCCCTTCTATCGCAACGAACGCAACAGTCTCGATAATCTCAACAGTGGCGTAGGCTGGAGCCACACATTCGGCTACCGAAATATCGTTAACGCGGCACTGCTTTATTCTGAAGTTAAGTCGCAGAGTACGAATGACTTCGTGTTCGATCAGTCTGCTGTGCCTTTCCTCGGAGGGCCGCCGCCGGACCTCGTTCCCTTCGGGCACACAAATGAAAGCCTATCGTCCAAAAGCTATGTCGCAGCCATCAGTCACAGCCTTGGCACTGACAACGGCTTGACCTGGCGCTACGGACTTGAGGGAGGATGGATCGACACGCGTGCCAGCGGCTTTGCCGAGTTCTTCGAGCTGTTCCCCCTCTTTGTCCCGGATGTGACGATCGGCCCTGAAGAAGCATCCAATCGAACAAACCTGACGCGCGCCTACGTAGACTTGCTGCACGAGATCACCCCGGACCTGAAGGCTGAATATGCGCTCCATGCCACGTGGCTGGATGGAGACGGTACGGATGTCAGCCGGCTGGAGCCGCGATTGGGCGTGGCCTGGGCGCCGGTCGAAGATCAATGGTTGCGCGCCGCATTCATGCGTCAGAGCGTTGAGATAGGCGTTCCGACACTTGCCCCGATCGGTATTGTCGGGCTGCAGCCCAATCAGATTGCGGTTGGAGTCGATGGCTACGTCGACACTGCTCAACTACAATGGGATTCCCAGTGGACGGACAGGTTCTTCACGTCCATGGGCTATCAGCACCAGGAACTGCACGACATGACGATCGGGCTGCCGCTGACGGCGCTCCCCGCCTTCGATAGCTTGACTTTGGAACGAGCAAGCCTCGACCGCGCAAGCGTCACGGCAAATTTTGCGTTGGGGAACGGGTTTGGCCTTTCCGCGACCTATGCTCGTATGGACTCGGAGAACAAGGATGAAGCAAGCGTCAACTTTGGCGGTGCGCTTCCGTTCGTTCCACGCAACTCGGGTCAGGTCGCTCTAACCTGGGTTAACGAAGCGAAGGTGAAAGCGACGATCGCTGCGAACTATATCGGCAAACGGGACGGAGACGACATCGGGACAGAGCTTGATGACTTCTGGACGCTTGATGCCAATATGATATGGGAGCCGTTCGACAAGCGCTTTGCTCTTGAAGTGGCTGCGTTCAACCTCCTCGATGAGACATTTGAAATAACGCCGGGTGTTCCTGGTTGGGGACGTGCCGTGAAGGGCACATTCAAAGTTCGTTTCTGATGAACAAGACACCGACCCTTGGTCCGGCTTCAGGATCTGCCGGTTGGCTGTTCAGCAACCGCAGCCTCCGGCTGCTCGTCCTTATTCTCCTGACATTGATCGGGATCTCGCTACTCTCGCGCCTGCCAGCTTGGCCGCTACTGGAGCTCAAATCCTTCGACTATCTGTCGACGATCGATGGCCTGGCGCCGCCGGGGGAGGGGCCGGTGATCGTTGCCATCGACGAGCCTTCACTTGCGGCAATAAACGCACAATGGCCGTGGCCGCGCAGCTTGCATGCTCAGTTGATCCGGCAATTGCGAGAAGCCGGCGCAAAGGCAGTCGGCCTCGATATCATCATGGCAGAGCCCTCGACACCGGAGAACGATACTGCAATTGCCGCCGCGGTCGGCCCTGACATCGTGCTTGCAGGCGACGAAACCTTGATCGAAACGCCGCAGGCCGACCAACTCGTGCGGGCTACACCTTTGCCGCAACTCACCGCGGCCGGTGCTCGCACGGGCATTGCCTCAATCGAACTTGGTGGGGACGGTGTCTTCCGGACCATCCCGATCTACGAAGACGGCTTTGCCGCCACGCTTTTGCGAGCCGCTGGCCACGATGGCGTGCCGGTCCCGCAGGACGCGATGATCCAGTCCTTTGGCCCAGCACGGAGCTATCAGACGGTCTCATATTATCAGGCACTCGACCCGAAGACGTTCCTGCCCGAAGGAACGTTCAATAACCGCGTTGTCCTGGTGGGTCTTAGTCTCCAGAATGCCCCGGAGATCGACAAGGGAGGTGCTGACGCCTTTGCCACCCCATACACGATGCATACGGGGAAGCTTACGGCCGGCGTCGAGATCCAGGCAACGATCTATGACAATCTTCGGCAGCGGCTGTCGATCAATCGCACGAGCCTGGTGCCATTTATTGGATTTGTTCTGCTCGCAGCCGCATTCGCTGCTGCAATCGTCTGGAAATCGACTGGCTGGCTCACCCTCCTGGCAACTGTTGTCGCCATCTGCTTATTCGCACTGCTGTCCTACACGGGCCTGCGTTTCGGCCATTTCTTCGTATCACCGCTTGGGCCGACCGTTGCATTTGCCTCGGTCGCCTTCGGCCAGGCCGCTTTCGACTTTGCGGAAGAGCGCCGAAACAAGCAACGCATTACCCGCGCATTTTCTCAATACATTTCACCCGATCTTGTCAAAAGGCTATCTGATGACCCTTCGCAGCTGAAACTCGGCGGCGAGAGACGAACGTTGTCGGTGCTATTTTCCGACGTCCGTGGCTTTACGACAATCGCCGAGACGATGAAGGATGATCCGGAAAAGCTAACCGGCCTGATCAACCGCCTGCTGACGCCGCTCTCCGATATCGTCATGGATCACGGAGGGACAATCGATAAGTACATGGGCGACTGTATCATGGCATTCTGGAACGCTCCCCTCGATGACCCTGAGCACGCGCTCCACGCTGTTCAAGCATCGATTGCAATGCAGACGGCCATCGGGAGGCTCAATAAGGACCTCGAGATAGAAGCGCGAGCAAGCGGTTCACCACAGCATGTTCTCAAGATGGGCGTTGGAATCAATACTGGCGAATGTGTCGTCGGCAACATGGGCTCGAGCCGGCGCTTCGACTATTCCTGCCTTGGGGATTCAGTCAATCTTGCTTCGCGCCTGGAAGGGGCGTCAAAAAACTACGGCGTAGCTATCTTGCTTGGGGAGGAAACTGCACGTCTCGTAGGCGGGTTTTACAACGTCATGGAGCTCGACCAAATCGTCGTGAAGGGACGAACGACGCCGTCGCCTGTGTATACGATTGTTGAGGACGCAAGCGCGGAGCAGGTGGAACTGCATAAAGCTTTCCTGGCCGCTAAGTACAATAGAACGTTGCTTCCCCTCGATGAGAGGTTTGAGACGCTCACCGCGGCCTTTCCATCACTTCGTCTCTATTACTCAATTGTCCAAAGCGAGTGTGCGCGGCGGGTCGACGACTAGTCGGACAATGTCGATCTCGGCCATCTGATCGACACGGAGCTTGCCCCGCGAGCGGTCTCGCGGAGGCGCGTGCAGCGGAGGGCTTTAGTTGGTCGGGAGCGATAGGTCAGCGATGCGCGCTCGCAACGCCCGGCACGCGGATGCGAGATCGCTCTCGCGCAAAAGCGCGCCGCCGATCAGATAAATCACATGGTTCCCGTAAACCTGCTGCATGTCGGGTATCCGCTCGAACGTCATGCCACCTCCAGGCGCAGGAAAAATGGGCTTCAGCTCACCAAGATCCTCCGTGCAACCGTGGAGGATGGACAGACACTCTTCGCGCGAGAAGCCGAACCGCCCGCCGAAATTCGGAAACACGACCGCATCGACACCCATGAGCCTTTGTAGCGTTCCGAAGTAGAAGCGGTGCGAAAAACCCGTCGTTGGCGTGATGACATTGGCGCCGGCAAAAGTCGGATGCGAGATGATCGGCAGACAGAAATTGGGGTCGGCGGCAAGCGTACGGGACACGTCAAAGCCGACGAGTGACGGTGCCAGCATAACCGCACCCGCTCCCGCTTCCTTTGCCATGAAGGCCCGCTCGAAGATCTGCGACGCCGGTCCTGTGATGTTGGGCACGTACGCGCATTGAAATCCGGTGCTGGCATTTGCCTCGGCAACGGCTTCGACGCAGGCCTTAAGGCGCTCAGGATAAGGTGAGGTCGGCTGATCAACGAGCCCGTGGTCGTCCTTGATAAGATGCGTGCCACCCAAGGCAAAGCGGTGAGTGAGATCCGCGAGTTCCGACGTCGATAGACCCACGGGTTTTATCGCCGACATGATGAGCGGACCAGAAGTAACCTCTGTTCGAGCGCGCAATCCGGCAGCGCCGAAACGTGGTCCAGGGCAAAGCTTGCGCAAGCCGTCCGACAGCTGCAGAGATTCGACGCGCGTACCGGTTTTGATCGAGGAGTTGCCAAAGACGATGTTCAGAAGCTGCAGGAAATCGCCACCCACATCGTCCTCGCTGTAGGAAATTTCCGCCAGGAAGCCGCCGCGCTCGGCGCCGGCAGATTTCAGGTTTTCCAACCGGCCGAGAATCTCGTCCTCAACGTAGCCACGCGGCACGATCTCTCTTGGGATTTCCACCGTCTGTTCGACTGCGATATCCAACGCTCGCGCTCGCGCTTCTTTTTCGCCGGTGGCGTCGAGCCAGTAGCTGACGGAAAAACGCGATGCCATCAGAGAGCCTCTGCCTTCTGTACCGAATGAACCGTGTCGAGGCGGGCCGCTTCGAACTCAGGATCGGCTATGTCGAGGGCGCGCCCCAGCAGATTGCCGATCGCCTGCGTCAGTGCGCTGGCATCGAGCCCGTACTTCTTCATAAGATAGGGTTTGGAGGCGCCATGCGCGAAGGTGTCTTCCAATCCCAGTCGGCGAAGGCGGATGCCAAGCCCTTCCTCGGCAAGAATTTCGGCGACCAGCGATCCGAGCCCGCCATTGATTGTGTGGTTCTCGAGCGTGACTATACCTTTCTTGCCGCGTGCCGCCTTTAGCAGGCCGTCGCGATCAAATGGCTTCAGCGTCGAGGCATGCAGGTGGTGAATGCCGATCCCGCGGTTTTTCAGCGGCCCGGCAGCACGTAAGGCCTCTTCGGTGCACACGCCCGAAGAGACGACGAGGATATCGCCTCCCTCGCTCAGCGTCCGCAGTCGGTTGAATTCGAAAGGCGTCGAAAAAAGCCGCGGGACCTCGCCGCGCAGAACTCGGACGTACACCGGGCCGTCGATGCTGTCTGCCACCTCAAGAACGCTCTCCACTTCGGTGGCATCGCCGGTTTCGAGGACCGTCATGTTCGGGATGGCGCGCATGACCGATATGTCCTCGATCGCCTGATGGGTGATGCCGCCCGGTGTCGTAATTCCGGGCAGGAAACCCATCATTCGAACCTTGCGGTTGGAGTAAGCGATGGAGTTGATCAGTTGGTCGTAAGGGCGGCGATAGAGAAAGACGGAGAAGGTATGGACGAAGGGTCGGAAACCCTGCATTGCTAGGCCGCCGGCAAAAGACAGCATGTTCTGTTCTGCCATGCCGAGCGACAGAAACTGATCGGGATAGCGATCGCGAAAGCCGTCGATTTCGCAGGATGATGTCAGATCGGCGGACAGGCAAAGCACTTCCGGGCGAGAGGAAGCGAAGTCCTCGAAGGCTCTGGCATAGGGGCGGTTGACAATTTCGACCATGATCAGGCCCTCGCGATTTCAGCGGGATCGACGCGAAGCTCGGCTCCGATTGCCGTCTGCATTTCCTCGCGCTCTTCTGCCGATTTGAAACGGACGTAGTGAAGGCGAGGGAAGCGCTTCTTCAGGAACGGCATGCCCTCGTAGGGCGATGTATTGGCAAGGATGACCAGAGGCCTGCGGGCTTCTGAGCTATTGGCTGCAGCCCGAAATGCCTGCAGATCATGTCCGTCAATCGATCTACAGGTAGCGCCGAAGGAAGCGATGCGCGCCGGCAGGTCGCCGAGATCAAGAACCGAGGACATCGCCCCATCGCATTGCTGCCGATTGACATCGACGACGACGCGGATGTTGTCGATGCCGTGATAGCTCATTGCCGCCAGGCATTCCCACGTCTGCCCCTCCTGGAATTCGCCATCCGACATGTAGACCCAGACCTTGCCTGGTTCGCCGCGGCGCTTGCGCGCCCAGGCTATGCCCGATGCCATCGATAGCCCTTGCGCAAGCGATCCGGTTGTCACTTCCATGCCCGGGCTGTGCTCGGCGCCGATCATTTCGACTGACCCTCCGTCTCGATTGAAATGATCAAGCGCGTTCTCGTCCATCCGGCCGACCTGAATCAACGCCGAATATATGACCAGCGCATAGTGGGCGGGCGAGACGATGAAGCGGTCGTATTCCGGAGCAAAGGCGCCATGATAGCCGGCGCCGGTAAACGCGTCGGGATTTTTGGACGACGGCACGCCCGCGAAGGGCAGAGGGGTCTTCGGCAGCGTCGGTTCGCCAAGGACGAGCGCTTCGTTATAAAGGAACGCCAGACTCTCGGCCGCGGAACAGGCCTGGCTGAGGTAGCCACCGTTGTTGCGCATCGTGTGCACGAAGACACGCCTGCGAATGCCGGCGGCGACATCCTCCGTCCTCTGCTTGTTCGCGATGGTCATGAGTTATCTCCGTTCGGGAAAAAGCGCCTTCAAGCCGGCGGGCGATGCCTCTGCAATGCCGCGTTCGGTGATAAGGCCAGTGATCAGACGCGCCGGAGTAACGTCGAAAGCAGGATTGGCTGCGGGGCTTCCTTCCGGCGAAACCCGTACGCTCGCAATTTCGCCGCCCGCACCACGTCCTTGCACGAAGGTGACCTCGTCGCCGCTACGTTCCTCGATCGGGATTTCGCGTACACCGTCATGCACCGTCCAGTCGATCGTCGGTGAGGGGAGGGCAACATAGAATGGTACGTTGTTGTCCTTTGCGGCGAGCGCCTTCAGATAGGTGCCGATCTTGTTGCAGACGTCGCCGCTGGCCGTGGTCCTGTCGGTGCCGACGATTACCATGTCGACCTCGCCATGCTGCATCAGATGACCGCCGGCATTGTCGACGATGAGTGTATGTGGAATGCCATGGCCATTCAGTTCCCAGGCCGTTAGCTGGGCGCCCTGGTTGCGGGGGCGTGTCTCATCGACATAGACATGGACAGGAATCCCCTCTTCAGCCGCGAGATAGATCGGAGCCGTCGCCGTGCCGTAGTCAACCGTCGCAAGCCAGCCGGCATTACAGTGAGTGAGAATATTCACGGGCTCGCCGGGCTTCTTGCGAGCGGCGATCTCGCGAATGACTGTGAGGCCGTTCATGCCGATGCTGCGGTTGAGGTCGACATCCTCGTCGGCGATGGCGGCAGCACGCTTGTAGGCGGCTTCAGCGCGCTGACTCTCAGGGAGCTCGAGCAGGAAACTGCGCATCGTATCCAGCGCCCAGCGCAAGTTGATTGCCGTCGGTCGCGTTTCATGGAGTGTATTCCACACTTCGTCGAGGGAGGTGCTCCTGCTGTCGGCGGCCATGGCAAGCGCGACCCCGTAGGCTGCTGTCACGCCGATCAGTGGTGCTCCGCGCACCCACATGTCCCTGATGGCGACTGCGACGTCATCGACGCTCTTCAGCGTAACCACGCGAAACTCGTGCGGCAGCCACCGCTGGTCGATAATGTCGACCGATGCGCCGTCTTCATTCAGCCAGATGGTGTGGTAGTGACGCGCTCCAACTTTCAAATGACTGTCTCCTTCTCGAGTCGTTTGGCGAGCGAGTTGATCTCCGCGAGGCTGTGAATATGCCGGCGATTGACGGCGAGATGGCGGCCGAGTTTCAATGCCATGCACTCGCAGCGTGCTCGCAAATCCAAATCCGCGATGGTTTCGAAATCGGCATTGTGAGCGAGGCCAAGGATGCGACGGTGGATCTCGACGCCGGCAAAGCCGAGCATGTCGGTCCAGATCTCGTGCAAGACGTGATCGAGTGCCTGTTCGGCGCCGAGCAGGTCGCCGCGATCTTCGAAGAGCGAGCGTTGATAGAGGATGCCGTTGCGCTCGCTGCGCCACAGGTCCGAAAACTCCTCGCAGAAGGTTGCCCAGATAGTTTCGATGACGTTGAGCAGATAGTCCCGCATGGCCTCGCGATTGCCGTTCTGTTCGTGGCCCGCCTGCGAGAAATAGCTCATCCAGAAATTGGCGATCATCATGCCGACGTCAAAGGCGATTGGGCCATAGAAGGCGAATTCCGGATCGATGACGCGGGTTTCATCCATCGTCACCATCACGGAGCCGGTATGAAGATCGCCATGCAGCAAGGTCTCGGCCTTGGTGGCGAAAAGGTGCTTCAGCTTTTGTGCCTCGACCTTCAAATCGCGATCCGCCCTCAGTTCAGCCACGATTCCATCGAGCTGTGGTGATGTGTGACGATTGAGCGGCGCCTCGAAATAGGGATCTGAAAAGACGAGATTCTCCGTGATGTCGCACAGTTCGACATTGTCGGAAAACAGCGCCAGATCCTGCTTTCGCTCGCGGGCGGTCATGGCGAGATCTGAGCCGCGGAAAAGCGTGCGTGCAGCAAATAGGCCGAGATCACGGCCGATCCTAGGCAGTCGCTGGCCCTCGATGAGAGCACGCCTCAGAATGATATGCGGTGACAGGAATTCCATGACGATGATCGCCTGATCGACGTCGAAATGGAAAATCTCCGGGACCATTCCGGGATCGCGGTCCGATTGGCGCATCAGCGCATGATACTCGAAGTAAGAGCGCTTGAGCGGTAGCGGCCAACTCTCGCCGACAAGGCGGACATAGGGCAACGCCTGCTTGACGATCACCTTTCCTCGCTCGCCTTCCACGATGAAGACAAGATTAAGGTTGCCGTCTCCGACTTCTTTGACGCGCCAGCTACCGTGGTTCTCGCCCAATTTTTCAATGAGTGCCGCTAGGCCGCCCAGCCGCTGCGGCAACGTTTCGGGGCACAGGGCCACGAACGGCTTCGTATCCGTCATTTCTTCCTCCCCGGACCGTTTTCGCGGTGCCAACTCCCCCCGCGCGGCTGACTTCCCTCCTCTTTGGGCCGTCAGCGATCTTGCACTCTGATGCCATTTGATATGGGTCGATTTGTCAAATGTCAACGAGCTTGACAAATGATGACGCCCCGGCCTAGCATCACCGTGGGAGGACGGAGATGAACGAAGAACCTGTGTTCCGCGTCGAGGGATTGCGGAAATCTTTTGGTCGTATCCAGGTGCTCGGCGGAGTCGATCTGTCGCTTCGCGCCGGTTCTGTAACCGCCCTTATGGGTGCAAACGGTGCTGGCAAGTCTACGCTCGTGCGGATCGTCAGCGGTGTCTACACGCGTGACGCCGGCCATATTTCGTTGGCGGGGCAGATTTTTTCGCCGTCGTCACCGGCTGAAGCCATCCGTGCCGGCGTCGTTACCGTTCATCAGAATATAAACGATGGGGTGGTAGCTGATCTGGATGTCGCAACAAACCTGACGCTTGACCGGCTGAACGGGCGTTCCGCGCGCTGGTTTTTCAATCCGAGGCGCGTGCGGCGCGAAGCCAAGGCAGTGGCCGATCGCATGGGCCTTTCCCTTGATCTCGGCGTTGGCATCTCGGGCCTATCTCTTGCCGACCGGCAGATGGTGGCCATCGCCCGTGCGATGGCCCACGAGCCAAAGGTACTTATCCTCGATGAACCAACGTCTTCGTTGTCAAGCGCCGAGGCCGAGCGACTCTTCCAGCTTGTCGATCGCTTGCGCGCACGGGGTGTCGCCATCCTCTATATTTCGCACCGCATGTCGGATATCCGGCGCCTGGCAGACAGTATCGTCAGCCTGCGTGACGGACGTATTACCGGCACCTTCACGGGACCTGACCTCGACTATGAGGGTGCGGTGAATGCGATGCTCGGCAAAGCGATCAGCCATGACGGCATCGCCGTTCGCGACGGCGGGGCGACAGTCCTCGGCGCCGAAGAGCTCATGCTCTCGCCGAGCGCACGTCCTTTTGATTTCGTGCTGCGTGAGGGAGAAGTCGTTGCCGTCACCGGTCTCGTCGGTGTTGGCAAGACCGCGCTTGCCGAGACGCTTTTCGGCGCCAGACAGCCGTTTGCAGGACGCATGTCGCTTGATGGCAGGCCATATCAGCCGCGCACACCTCAAGAGGCTATTGCCGAAGGAGTTTTCCTCGTCGCCAAGGACCGCGCGGACAATGGCATCGTCCCCGATTTCAATATTTACGAGAATATCAGCCTTCCTTTCCTGAAGCGGCTCGCCCGTGTCGGCGGCGTCTCCAGCCGCGGTTCGGAGCGCGGCGAAGCTAAACGGCAGATATCCGCTCTCGGCATCGTTTGCCGATCGGAACGAGATGAGATGCACACGCTCTCCGGTGGCAATCAGCAAAAGGTGATGGTGGCCCGCTGGCTAAGCCAGCCCTGTCGATTGCTGGTTCTCGATGAACCGTTCCAGGGCGTCGATATTGCCGCGCGCCGCGACATTGCGGAGAAGCTTCGAGCATCGGCGCAAGGAAGAGCCACTGTTGTGTTCCTGACGGAGCTCGATGAGGCCTTCGAAATTGCCGACCGTATTCTGGTGATGTCCGAACAGACGCTGGCCGGCGAGCATCTAAACGCCGGTATCGATGTCAGTAAACTCCTGGCCGAGATCGCGGGCCAGCATGAAATGGTGAATTGATGACTGATCACGACACGCCGATCGCGGCAGCGCAGCCGGCAAAAATCGTTCCACCGCAAGCAATGGGCGCCAATATTCGCGAGCTCGCTATCCGCTATGGCTTTCTGCTGCTGCTTGCAGCGATGCTCGTCTACTTCTCTATAGCTACGAGCGGGTTTGCTTCGCCGCAAAGCGCCGTCTTCATCCTGCAGTCGGTATCGATCACAGGCATTCTGGCGCTTGGTGTCACAGCGACCATGGTCGTCGGTGGCTTCGATCTGTCGATTGGTTCGGTCGCAACGACAGCAATGATGGCGTCGTCATACATCATGGTGATCTTGAACGGTGATGCTTTGACAGCGATCGCCGTCTGCCTGCTGATCGGCATAGTGATCGGGTTGGTCAATGGTTTCCTAGTCGTCTACATGCGCGTTCCCGACTTGCTGGCAACGCTCGGAATGATGTTCCTTCTTGTCGGGCTGCAGCGCATTCCGACCGAGGGTCGGTCGATCGCGACCGGGATGAGCCTGCCCGATGGCAGTACCGCAACTGGCAGCTTCAGCCCGGCCTTTTTGGCACTTGGACGTCACAAGTTTGACTTCCTTCTTCCGAATCTGGTGCCAGTTTCGGTCGTCGTGCTGATCGTGCTCGCCATCCTTATCTGGTTTTTTCTGGAGTACACCCGCTTCGGTCGGATGATGTATGCCGTCGGCTCAAACGAGCGTGCTGCGGAACTCGCTGGTGCGCCTGTCAATGCCTACAAGATGTTTGCCTACGTCATCTCAGGCGTCTTCGCTTCGATCGGTGGCATTCTGCTTGCTGCGCGTCTCGGTCGTGGTGACATCGCCTCCGGCAACAATCTTTTGCTCGACGCGGTCGCCGCCGCCCTGATTGGCTTTGCCGTGCTCGGAGTCGCCAAGCCGAATGCCTTTGGGACTGCAGTAGGGGCCCTTTTCGTCGGTGTGCTGCTGCAGGGCCTCACGATGATGAACGCGCCTTACTATACGCAGGACTTCGTCAAGGGCGCGGTGCTCGTCATCGCGCTGGTCTTTACCTTTGCTCTTTCGGAGAGAGGCAAACGATAGGGCTGGGAGGCCCTTCGCGCATACGCATGAACAACAAAGCGTCTACTGTGGAGGAGACAGGAATGAAGATTACGCGTAGAACACTCGGCAAGCTGACAATAGGCCTCATGGGAGCGACAGCCTTCTCGGGCGTTGCCCTTTCGGCCGACATGCCCAAGCCCTTCGACAACCCTGGCAAAGTCAAGATCGCTCTCGTGCGCTATCTGTCGACTGGCGATTTCTTCCAGTCGTACCTTTCTGGCGTTGAGGCGCAGGCCAAGGCCCTGGGTGTCGATCTGCGCGTGCTGGATAGCCGCCAGGATGCGGCGCTGCAGGCTGATATGGTCGATCAGGCAATTGCATTGAAGGTCGATGGCATTATCATCCAGCATGGCCTTACGGAGTCGATGAAGGAAGCCGCCAAGCGTGCTGTTGACGCTGGCATCAAGGTCGTTGCCTTCGATGTCAACGTCGAGAACCCGAAGATCCCGCAGATCGAGCAATCGGACCGCGATCTGGCGCGCCTCGCGCTTGAGCAGGCAGTCAAGGACAATGGCGACGCCTGGAAGGCCGGCTACGTCTACGTCGCTGGCATTGCGCCGCTCGATCGTCGCGACGAAACCTGGAAAGAGTTCAAGACAAAGTACCCGGGCATCAATGAAGCGGCGATGTTCGGAACAATGGATAATCCGATCGCAAACTCCGTCGCCAACCAGGCACGCTCCGTGCTGTCGGCCAATCCTGACGTCCAGGTGATGTTCGCACCCTACGATGAGTTCGCCAAGGGCGTGAAGATCGCGGTGGACGAAGCTGGTCTTTCAACCAGCGTGAAGATCTATTCGGCCGATATTTCGACGTCTGATATCGCCGCTATGCGCGAGCAGGACAGCGCCTGGGCAGCTACAGCCGCTACCAACCCCGCCGTCGTTGGCCAGGTCTCGGTACGCGCGCTTGCCATGCTGCTTGCCGGCGAAGATCCGGGCCACAATGTGATTGTCCCGCCGACGCTGATCACGCAGAAGGACCTGAAGGACGCAGATATCAAGAATATGGAAGAACTTGGCGCCAAGTTGCCGCAGTTCGCTCATGCTGATGTGGCCGTTCCAGCCTGGATGCCGCTGCCGAACAAGAAGTAATAAGACATCTGAGGAAATGCGAGGCGGCCTTCGGGCCGTCTTACGTGTTGTTAGGGTCAGCAAAAGCCTCGGCGGGCCATTTGCTCTCCTGTTTGAAGCAGGAGAGCAAATCGCGTCAACGCAGCGCTGCGGCGATATTGCCGCCGTCGACGGTTGTCACATCGGCCGTTGTCCGGTCGGCCAACGCGTGGTGCAGGAATGCCTGCGCCACGTCATCGGCAGTTACTTCCTGGCCGAGAAGGTTGCCGCCCATGTAATCCTGCACCGACAGACCGCGCGCTGCCGCCCGGTTGGCAATCATCTCATCGTTCAGTAGACCGGAACGAATGCGATCGGCGTTGACGGCGTTGGAGCGGATTCCATCGGCTCCATGCTCCAGCGCATACTGCCGCGACAGAAACAACGTAGCTGCCTTGGGCAATCCGTACGCACCGAATTTGGAGCCTGGATTGACCGCCTGCTTGCTGGCGTTGAAGAGCAGTGCACCGCCAGTCCTCTGTTCTTTCATGATCCGGACCGCATTTTGCGCAACGAGCTGGTGTGAGAAGAAATTGAGTTCGAAGCTCTTGCGCAGGAGGCTGTCATCGAGCGTCGCGATCGCTCCCTCCCAGGCCGCGCCGGCATTGGAGACGACAATATCGACGCCGCCGAAGGTCGAGATGGCCTTATCGAAGGCGCCGCGAACGGAAGCCGCATCGGTCACGTCGCAGGCGACGCCGATGGACTGGTTACCGATCGCCCTGGCGACGTCGCCGGCTTTGGCCGCATCGAGATCGGCGACCACGACGTGGGCACCCTCGCGCGCGAAAAGCTTTGCAGTCGCCGCGCCGATCGCGCCGGCCCCCCCGGTAACGAGGGCCACCTGCCCTGTGAGAGGCTTCGGCTTGGCGCCGGCAAGCTTGGCCTGTTCCAAGGACCAGTATTCGAGATCGAAGAGATCCGGCCGGCTGACCGGCTCGAAGCGACCGATGGATTCCGCGTCGCGCGCGGCCTCGATCCACATTTCACCGACATCTGCCGCGATCTGTGCATCCCTGAGCGTGCGACCGTGGCCGAACAACCCGACGCCGGGAACCAAAGTCAGCCGCGGCATAGGGTCGATCATGGTGCGCTTCACGTCGTCGCGAGCATCGTTCTCGCGAAAGTACGCGGTGTAGGCGGCGACAAACGCGGCGACGCGCTCATCGATCACCGATCGGAACTCCGCGAGCTTGCCTGCCGCTGGAGGCGGCAGCACAAGCGGGCCGGTCTTTATCCGGATGGAGAGGTCCGGTGTTGAAACGCCGCGCGCCGCCATGTCCTCAACTTCTGCCGCATTGACGAAATCAAGGATCGCCGGGGACACACGAAACTCGCTTATCATCCGGTCGAACCGGCCTTCGCCGCGGGCGACAGCGACTGCGCCGCGTAACATTGCAGCGATCTCATTGGCCGCCGCCGTCTGTTGCGGTAGGCGTCCAGACGTGAATGGAGTCTTGCCGCGACGACGGACGTAGTCCTCAGCCAACGTCACATAATGGATCATCCGGTCATAGGCTTGTTTTGCCGTGTCGGCGAAGGTGAAGATGCCGTGCTTGTCGAGGATCAGGCCCTCCACGCTCGGATCGCGATCGAAGACCTCGGCAGCGGCCTTGGCTAGCGCGAAGCCAGGCATGATGTAAGGCACGAAGCCCATCTTCTTGCCAAAAACCTCTGAGCTCATCTCCTTGCTTCTTGCTTGGTCGGCAATGGCAAGGATTGCCGTCGAATGGGTGTGATCGACGAATTTATGCGGCAGGAACGCATGCAGGAGCGCCTCGACAGAGGGGTTGGGGGAGGCGGGATCGATAAGATTGGCCCGCTGTAGCGTGACCATGTCCTCGTCGGACAGTTTCTGCAGCTTGCGCGCTTTCAGCAACGGTGCGATTTTGACGGCGGGCAATCCCTCGGGTTCGATCGTTCCCATATCCCAACCACTGCCCTTGACGCAAAGGACGTCCCAGTCCTCGCCGATCAGATCGCGGACGGCCGTTTTCACGGATGTATTGCCACCGCCATGCAATACCAACCGCGGTTCGCTGCCAAGCAGTCGCGTCGTATAGGTCCGGAGCGCCAGGTCACGGTTGACGCCCCTCCGACCGTAAGCTTCGACCATTGCTTCGGCATCACTGTCGCGCCAAAGATTTTCCATCATGTCCTCCTCCACTCGCGCAAAGCAGGCGCCAAGGCGCCGCCTTGTCTGACATAAGCTGAAATCACTCCGTTTTGGCGGCCACAGTGGCGCTGCCCAAGCGCTCGAGCAGGCGGCGAGCCATGGAGGCGGTGACGATGAGATGTGACGCAAATCCGCCCTTGATGGCGGCTACAAGCGGCTCGAGCTTTTCATCTTCCTGAACCACCATCATCCGCTTCGGAATGGAACGGATCGAATCGAGGTCGGCCGAAATGCAGCGACGGTTGTGGGCGCAATCCATCAATTGCCCGTCTCGATCGATCACCTGGCCGGCGATCACGCCTGCCGCGCCCGCCTCTCCGAGCACTCGCAACTCCTCAGCCGTCAACGCACCGCACTTTACCAAATGGCTATCAGCCTCAATCCCGCCGACTGAATAAAGGGCAAGTGTGCAGTGAGGGATGGTCGCGAGTTGTTCCTGAATCACGGGCTCTTGACGCAACTCCTGCGCCAGCCTTTCCGAACTGAGAACGAGCGGTGCATAGAAGTTGATACCCTGGGCGTTTAGCCGCCTTGCTATTTCCGTGGTGCATTGATCCGGTCGGTATGAATAAGGCGCTCCAAGATTGCCGCAGAGCTGGACGACGGTTACCCCCTGCAGGTCCGCAAAAGGCATGACGTCGGCGATGTGATAGACGGTCCGGCCCCAGGCAACGCCAATTCTGTCATCCTTGCCGATCAGTTCCAGGAATACCGCCGCGGCGACGACAGGCATTTCCGCCGTTGGGTCGAGGGCATGCCTGTCTTCTGGAACAATCCAGACTGCCTTCAGTCCAGCTGCGTCTTCCAACTGCCGGGCCAACACGTCGTCTGCGAAGAGTTGCGTTGATGTCGCGATGTTGACGATGCCGGTTTCCCTCGCGCGCCGCAGGTAGGTCGCAACAGAGGCGCGGGAGATGTCAAGATGCTTTGCTACCTCGTCCTGCCGCATGCCGTGTGTGTAGTAGAGCCAGGCGGCCTTGTGAAGGACCTGGTCGGTAGAGCGTATTGGCATGCGGATCGTTCCAGAATGATTGATTTCGACATTATTCATGCGCGCTGACAAAAGTCAAACAGCATGATTGTTGCTTATTTCTTGCGTTCCAGCCGTGTCAACGTTGCCGTGCAACCTTCGTCAGGCATGGGCAAGGGCCACCTAGCAGCCGCAGATTTGCGCCGCAACCGATCCGCGTTGCCGGCAGGCGGAGCCAACGGCCATCCACCTGCACAAGGGTTGGAATGTTACGCCCGGTTCCGGTGGATTTACCGTTGCGTACTTCAGTCGCGACGAATTGAAGGCAAACTCGATACGGGCGGTGATGGGCTGAGGTCAGCTCCCTTGCCGCCGGATATCGGAGGAAGTCTGAATGACGGCGCGTGACGATATTTTCGAGCTTGGCAAACGGGTCAGCCAATCCATCATTGGTCAAAACACAATGGTCGAGCGGCTGATCATCGGTCTCCTTGCAAACGGGCACCTGCTTGTCGAAGGTCTTCCGGGACTTGCCAAGACGCGAGCGATCAAGAGCCTGGCGAAGAACCTCGATTCAGAGCTGTCACGTGTGCAGTTCACGCCGGATCTGCTTCCCGCCGACATAACTGGTTCGGAGGTCTATTTTTCCGAAGGTGGAAAGGGCGAGTTCAAATTTCAGCAGGGACCGATCTTCGCAAACCTTATCCTCGCCGACGAGATAAACCGCGCGCCAGCCAAGGTCCAATCCGCGCTTTTGGAAGCGATGGAGGAGCGGCAGGTAACCGTCGGCGGCACAAGCTATCCGCTGCCCGACCTTTTCATGGTGATGGCGACGCAGAACCCTATCGAGCAGGAAGGCACCTATCCCTTGCCGGAAGCTCAGCTTGACCGCTTCCTGATGCATGTCGAAGTCGGCTACCCCGACGAGACGTCCGAGGCCGCAATCATGCGCCTCAATCGCGACGAGGAGAACGCAGGGCAGAACAAAGACAAGCACGCCGATGCCCCGAGGCTCAATCCCCAGGCGATATTCGACGCGCGGAAGGAAATCGGTGCCACTGCGGTTTCAGAGCCGGTGGAGAAATATATCGTCGCTCTGGTGATAGCCACGAGGTACCCGGATCGCTACGACAAGGATCTCGCCAAGCTATTGCATGTCGGGGCGAGCCCGCGCGGCGTCATCAGCCTAGATAAGGTTTCACGATCGCATGCCTGGCTCAAGGGGCGCGACTATGTGACGCCTGACGACGTCAAAGCGGTCGTCAACGACGTCCTGCGCCATCGCCTTATTCTGTCCTATGAGGCGCATGCCTCTAATACGAGCGCGGATGAGGTGATCAATCGCATCACTGAATTGGTGGCAGTCTCATGAAGGCCCCGACACCGAGCATCGGGAACGGCATATATGTCACGACCCAGGAACTTGTTGCCCTGGAGGGACGCGCGCGCGACCTGGCTTTCATACAGCGTGCGCGTAGCCATCAGCAGCTTGCGGGGCGCATGCAGTCCTCGGTGCGTGGCCGGGGTTTGATTTTCGAAGAGCTGCGAGAGTACCTCCCCGGTGACGACGTCCGCGCGATCGATTGGCGCGTCACCGCCCGAACGAGGAAGCCCGTCGTCAGGGTCTACGGCGAGGAAAAGGAGCGTCCTGCAATTGTTGTCGTGGACCAGCGCATCAACATGTTCTTTGGCAGCCGCTTCGCGATGAAATCGGTAGCAGCCGCGCAAGCGGCGATGCTCGCGGCCTGGCGCATACTGGGGTCCGGTGACCGCGTCGGCGGCTTCGTGTTTAATGATGAAGACATCAGCGAGATCAAGCCGCACCGCAGCCGGAATGCCGTAATTGCGCTGGCGGACAGGATCGCCGAAAAGAACGGGATGCTGAAGTCCACCTATGCGGGCGCACCATCACCCGAGGCATTGGACAACGTTCTCCGGCAGGTCGCGGGCGTCGCACATCACGATTTTCTCCTCGTCGTGGTGAGTGACTACGATGGCCATGGGGACACAACGCGGCAGCTCCTTCTCGAGCTTTCCCGCCGCAACGATGTCATCTGCCTGCTGATCTACGATCCGTTCATGCTGGAATTGCCGACAACCGGGGATATCGTGGTGAGCGGCGGTGCGCTGCAGGCCGAACTCTCGTTCAGGCAAGCCGGCGTGCGCCAGTCCATCGATACCTTTGCCCGTGATCGCGGTCGCGAACTGCGGGAATGGCAACGTCAACTCGGCCTTCCAATGCTTCCGATTTCCACCGCAGATGAGGTCGCTCCACAGCTCAGAAGCCTGCTTGAGCAATCCGCCTGGCGTCAGCGGAGGCGCTGATGGACTCCGAACCCAAACTCGACCCCATCACCGAAATGGCGCTTCGTTCGCTGAAGGACATCGTGGTCCCTGCACCAGTTTCCTGGATGCCTCAAACCTGGGGCTGGCTGATTGTCGCGCTGCTCCTGCTCTCTGCGATCTTATTGTGGTGCGCGCTCGCCTATCGTCGGTGGCGGAAAAACGCCTACCGCCGAGAAGCCTTGAAGAACCTTGATGCAATAGAGGTCGCGGTTCGTGACGTCGACAAACGCGCGCGGGCACTCCGCGACCTTGGTGAATTGCTCAAGCGTACAGCTCTGGCGGCGTGGCCGCGGAAGGATGTTGCCGCGACCTCCGGGCTGGCTTGGGCAGCGTTTCTTGTCGAGCATGGCAATATGAAGAATGGGGAAGCATTTCAGCGGTTCTTTGACGATCTTGAATACCAGGCGGCTACGCTGGTTTCCACAGAGGTTGCAGACGGACTTGTTCGCGACGCTCGACGCTGGATCGAGGGGCACCATGTACCAGCTTGATTTCCCCTGGCTGCTCCTGATCTTGCCGGCTCCCCTGATCGTGTGGTGGTTGTTGCCCCCACATCGTGAAACGTCCGCTTCGATCCGCCTTCCGTTTTTCAACCAGGTCGCACGCGCCGCCGGCGTGGAGCCCACCGAGGGCTCCGTCGTGCCGAAGAGGTCCTGGATGCAGGTCGCGGTCGATCTGATCGCCTGGTGCCTCATCGTTCTCGCTCTGGCCCGGCCGCAATATGTCGAACCACCGGTCGTGAAGAACGAACCGCAGCGAGACATCCTGCTCGCGCTCGATCTCTCGCAATCGATGGATACGCGCGATTTCGCCGCGCCCGACGGTACGTCAAAGGCGCGCGTTGAAGCAGTTCGAACCGTTGTTTCCGATTTCGTATCCAGACGACCCGGGGATCGCCTCGGGCTGATTGCCTTCGGAGACGCGCCGTATCCCCTTGCTCCCTTCACGATGGACCACGCCCTTGTCAAAAACCTCGTGGAAAGCCTTTTGCCCGGCATTGCCGGTCCGCGCACGGCAATGGGGGATTCGCTTGGGCTCGCCATCCGTATGTTTGAAAAGACAACGGTGCCGCAAAAGGTCCTGATATTGCTGACCGACGGGAACGATACAGCCAGCAAGATGCCGCCTCTGAAAGCTGCCGGTATCGCCAAAAGCAAGCAGATTGTCATCCACACGGTCGGTATTGGCGACCCTGCGGCAACGGGAGAGGACAAACTCGACACCGCGTCGCTCGAAAAGATCGCCACTGATACTGGAGGCCGCTACTTCTTTGGGGGTGATCAAAGCCAGCTTCAAGAGATTTACGACGAGCTTGATCGGATCACGCCTGAGGACCAAAAGCAGCTGTCCTGGCGTCCCCGAACCGAGCTGTTCTTCTGGCCGCTGGGCGGAGCGATCGTCACGATGCTCGCCTGGTATGGTCTAACCGGATTGTATAGCCTTGTTCGCAGGAGATTGCCGGCATGATCTCCGATTTTCATTTCCTGCGCCCCCTGTGGCTGCTCGCTCTTCTGGCGCCACCGGCAATCGTCTGGATGGCATCCCGTTCAGGCGATATTCGCAATCGCTGGAAGGGCATGATCGCGCCGCACCTCCTCGACAGCCTCGTGATCGAGCCCGACGGGCGACGTCGGTATATGCCAGCCTGGATGTTGGCCGGCGTGATTTCGATAGCGGTGCTAGGCGCTGCCGGACCGACCTGGAAACGCGAAGCCCCTCCCTTCGTTGCCGACACGGCTTCCCTGGTCATTGCCATTGATCTTTCGCCGACGATGGACGCCATCGACGTCTCCCCCAGCAGGCTTGAACGGGTCAAGCTGAAGATCCACGACATTCTGGCTGGCCGGAATGGCGCACGAACTGCTGTCGTGGCCTACGCCGGTACGGCGCACCTGGTGGTCCCTCTGACCGATGACACCGATCTCATCGAAACCTATACCGATGCCCTCGCCACAAACATTATGCCAAAGCCCGGTAGGAATACCCCTGCGGCCCTGAAACTCGCGGATGGGCTGCTTCAGCGGGATGGAGCTCCCGGAACGATCCTCCTTGTTACCGATGGCGTCGAGGCGGGAGCGACAGTCGCGTCCGACGGGCTGCATAGCGCAATTGTCGTTCTCGGTGTCGGCACCCCGGAGGGTGGCGTCGTCAAGCGCTCCGACGGTAGCTTCGTCAATGACGCAGGTGGCGCTCGGATCAATGCCAAGCTGGATGTGGAAGCTCTGAAGAAGTTCGCGAATGACGCTGGAGCGGATGTCGCGACGATGACGGACGATGACACCGACATCAGGTGGGTCGGACAGCGCGTAAGGACGAATTTCGCTCAACAAACGACATCCCAGGGAGATCGCTGGCACGACGTCGGATGGTGGTTCATCGCACCGGCTGCTGCGCTATCAGCGCTTTCGTTTCGGCGAGGCTGGTTGGTCAAGTTTGCAGTGATCGGGCTCTTCTTTCATCTGCTCCAGCCTTCGTCCGCGGGAGCAGCCGGGTTCGTGGACCTTTGGTTGACGCCCGATCAGCAGGGCCGTCTCGCCTTTGAGCGAGGAGACTATGCATCGGCCTCCGAGCACTTTAGCGATCCCATGTGGAAGGGGACGGCGCTCTATCGTGCCGGTCACTATCAGGATGCCATCGATGCGTTTGCGTCGATCGACAGCGCGGACAGCTGGTACAATCAGGGAAACGCGTTCTTTCATCTGG
>Ga0207426_1000677_pt1 | contig 41245 bp, 41 predicted proteins | sample AraplaMF_Cvi_mMS_FD_184265 | JGI IMG/M metagenome (GOLD analysis project Ga0207426, IMG submission 184265) | Arabidopsis root microbial communities from the University of North Carolina, USA - plate scrape MF_Cvi_mMS (SPAdes) (version 2) | ecosystem: Host-associated > Plants > Roots > Endosphere... | reverse complement strand
CAATCATATGGATCATTCTAGGGCTAGCCGTAGGCGTAGACATAGATCCTCACAGTCAGAGAAATCAGATGCCTGCCATAGCGTGACGTCCATCACCCCTGCCAGATGGGGTCTCCTTGTCGCTTACGAAGCAGTTGTAGACATAAAGCATGATGACCGATGGCAGGGTCTCTGCTGCAGCGAGGCCTTTACCATCAACGTAGTAGCTAAATAGCGCAACCGCGGCGGTAGCCAGGATAGCTTCCACAAGACCTCGCATCCCTTCCAGGCCGCCAAAGAATCGTCCCTGTTCATGGGGTCGAGCTAGGATTTTAACGCCCTTCAGGAGCGCCGCCCAGAAAGTCAGGCCGGATGAAATGCCCCAGCCAAGAAATATCCAATACAGGGCCGACTTATCTGGAATGCTGGCATACCAAAGACCCAGAATGCCGGTGGCCATCATCGAGAAGGTCAAGAGCAGGCGCGGTGATACGCGGTCCGCCAACCAGCCGCTTGGCAGATAGGTGAGCAGAAACATCGTCCCGAGCATCGAGTAATAGGTGCCAAGTTCGGAACTGGAGATGTGGAAGGTTTCGAGAATTGTCGTTTCGAAGTTCTGGCGAAGATAAATCAGCGGATAGATTGAGCCCGCCGCGAGCAGCAGGATGAAAAATTGAAAATAGCGCTGGAGGCCAGACTGGTGCGGTTGCGCATTGCCGATGCCTGTGGCCGGACTGAATTTAGCCATCGCCTTAACTCCTCCCAAGAGTGTGAAGCTGTGAAACCGTGCGGTTAGTGAGATGGGGTGAAATAGTAGGTCGCCCGCCAAGGCGGGCTTAGGCTTAAACGCGGATGGCGCTACGAACCTTCAGTTCCTGGTAGTCCTCGAGCCCGAAGATCCCACCTTCGCGGCCATTGCCCGATTGCTTGTAGCCGCCAAAGGGAGAGCCGTAGTTCGTGGCCTGGCCATTTACTGTCACGGTGCCCGCGCGAAGGGCGTCAGCAACGCGCTCAGCCCGAGCCACGTTCCCGGTTTGCAGATAAGCGGCTAGGCCAAAATCGCTGTCGTTTGCGATGGCGATAGCCTCGGCTTCGGTGTCGAAGGGAATGATAACTAGAACCGGACCGAAGATTTCTTCGCGCGCAATCCGCATCTCGTTGGTTACGTCTGCAAAGACTGTGGGTTTCACAAAGCACCCCTTTTCCAGCCCTTCGGGCTTGCCAGTCCCCCCCGCCAAAAGGCGCGCACCTTCGTCGATACCCATCTTGATCATGGTCTGCACACGGTCGAACTGCAGTTGGTTGAACAAGGGGCCAATATGGTCGCCGGGCTTGGCGGGATCGTCGACCATTTGCGTCTCTGCAACCATTTTTGCAATTTCGAGAACGCGATCGTAGACGCTTCGTTCGACCAGCATCCGAGTGGGTGCGTTGCACGACTGTCCCGTATTATAGAAGCAATGGGCAACCGATGCGGCAACACGGGTTTCCAGATCGGCGTCGGCAAAGACCAAGTTCGGGGATTTGCCGCCCAGTTCCAGCGTCACTCGCTTGACCGTATCGGCGGCGTCCTTTGAAACTGCGATGCCCGCGCGTGTGGATCCCGTGAATGACATCATCGCGATATCACGATGGCGCGACATCGCACTGCCCACCTCTTGTCCATCGCCGAAGACGAGATTGAACGCGCCCGCCGGATAGCCTGCCTCGTGCACGATCTCCGCGAACAGCGCCGCTGACAGGGGCGCATATTCTGACGGCTTAAGCACACAGGTCGCCCCCGTGGCAAAGGCGGGTACGACTTTCAGCGCTATTTGGCTGATCGGCCAGTTCCATGGAGTAATCAGCCCGCAAACCCCGATTGGTTCACGAAGCAGCGTATCACCATTGGCTAAGATCTCGCGCTCGGCCTGGCCTTTCAGTGCGGCGATAAACGCCTCGATATGTTCGACGCCGCAAAAAGCCTGTTGTTCTCGCGCCATGCTAATCGGCGCGCCCATTTCCGTGCTTATCGCCTGCGCCACTTCCTCCAGCCGAGAGGAAAATACCGCTTTCAACCGCTCCAGCAGAGCAATCCGTTCTTCTTTGTTTGTCTTCGAAAAAGTGTCGAACGCAAGCTTTGCCGCTGCCACTGCTGCATCGACATCGCGGCTGTCGCCTAAAATCACCTGACCAACAACTTCGCTGTTGGCGGGGTTTGTGATGGCAAGCGGTGTGCCTGATACGGGCGCGACCCAGGCGCCGCCAATATAGAATTTGTCCAGCTTCTTCATAGATCTCTCATTCCGTTTGGATGCAGGTCAGGGCGCGACCGGTTCGGTGATTAGGTTGAGGTGCAGTTCGGACCCCGTATAGGGACTTTGGGCGATCGCCTCGTCGTTCAGCGTCACGCCGAGACCCGGAGCCGTGGGCGGAATAACGAAGCCGTTTTCCCAAACGATCGGCTCGTTTAGAAACCGCATAAAAGGACCGTCGAAGCGGCCGATCGATTCCAGGATCAGGAAATTCGGGCTGCATGTCGCGATCTGGATGTTGGCGGCCGCCACAACCGGCCCGCAGTAAAGATGCGGCGCGATCTGCGCCGATCGCGTCTCCGCCATCCCGGCGATCTTTTTCGCTTCAAGCATGCCGCCGACACGACCGAGGTTCATTTGCAGGATCGAGGCAGCGCCCGCCTCCAGCAGGCGCGCAAATTCGTGCTTCGTCGTCAACCGCTCTCCTGCTGCGACGGGGATCGAGGTAAAGCGTGCCACCTCGGCCATGTCGGCGGGATTTTCCGGCGGGATGGGTTCCTCGAACCAGAGCGGATCGTAGGCTTCCAGTCGCCGTGCCAGGCGTTTGGCGCCGGAAACGGTGAACTGCCCATGGGTGCCGAACAGAAGGTCGGCCCTGTTGCCGACGGCTTGCCGGATGCGTTTGCAGAAAGCTTCCGACCGCCACAAATCTTCCATGCGGGGCTGATGACCGTCATAGATCGTATAAGGGCCGGCCGGATCGAACTTGACGGCCGTGAAGCCCTCTTCAACGGCGGAAGCGGCCACTTCGGCGGCGATATCCGGATCGTTATAGACGTTGGGAAGGCTCGGATCGGGATAGACGTCACCATGGGGGGGATAAAGATAGGTGTAGCTGCGCAGCCGCTCGTGAACCTTGCCGCCAAGCAATTGATAGACAGGCTGGTCGGCGGCCTTGCCTACGATATCCCAGCAGGCCATTTCGAGGCCACTCAGGACGCCCATCACGGTCACGTCGGGGCGCATCGTGAAGCCGGCGCCATAGCATCTGCGCCACATCCGCTCGATATGATGTGGATCGCTGCCTTCGAACTGGCGGCTGAACATGTCGACAGCCATCGCCGCGCAAAGGTCCGGACCGAAGGTGGCGTTGTAGATTTCGCCAACCCCGCTGATACCACAGGCGGTGGTCAGGCGGACGAAGATGAAATACCGGCCGCCGTGTCGCGGCGGCGGGTTGGCGACAACGAAAGTCTCTATCCGATCAAGCTTCATGAACTGGGCCCTTTGCGATCACGCATCTTGTAAAATCAGCTCGGCAGCTCGCGCAGCCAACATGATGGTTGGACCATTGGTGTTGCCGGACGTGACATTGGGAAAGGCCGACGCATCGACAACGCGAAGCCCCTTCATCCCATGAACACGCAAGCGTGCGTCCAAAACGGAATCGCTCGAATCCTGGCCCATCCGGCACGTGCAACTTGGATGGAAAACTGTGCCCGCGCGACTACGAAAGTTCTCCAGTAGCGCAGCATCGTCCATGGTGGAGATGTCGGGCTGAAGTGGTTCCTTGGTCACTGCGCGGATAGCTTTTGTCTGAGCCAATTGCTTAAGAAGGCGGCTGGCCTTGATCACCGTTTCGCAATCCTCAGTGGTAGCGAGCGAATTGGGCTGGATCAGCGGCGGGTCCGCGGGATTGGCCGACGCAATTGTCACCTGACCCCGGCTGGTTGGGCGGCTGGGTTGGACGCATAGGAGAAACCCCGGAGCAGGATCCACGGCCACCGCGCCTGAAGTGTGTGTAATGTAAGACATCGGATTGCAGTACACCTGCACATCGGGAACTTCCGATTCCGGCGATGAGCGGACGTACCCGCTAATCTGATTTACAGGTATACTCAGCGGTCCCTTGCGCGTCAGGATGTAGCGGAGCCCGGCCAACATCCTGCCAAGTCCGGTGCCCAAAGTGTTGTTCAATGTAGGCTCAGTCGCGCGATAGTATTGTGAAACCGCCAAATGATCTTGCAAGCCTTGGCCGACTTCGGGCAGTTCATGCAAAACCGTAATGCCATGCGCCTCCAGCAGTGCCGCCGGGCCAATTCCTGACAATTGAAGAATCTGGGGAGAATTTATGGCGCCCGCGGATAAGATTACCTCCTTGTTCGCCCCCACGATATGTTGGACGCCGCCAGAGCGGAACTGGACGCCGGCTGCACGCCCATTTTCAAGGATGAGCTTTTCGACGAATGCCCGCGAGATGACGCGCAGGTTTGATCGCTTCATTGCAGGCCGAAGGAATGCGTCCGCAGCCGACCAGCGTCGACCGTTGCGAACCGTGCTGCGCATGCGCATGAGCCCTTCGGCATCCTCACCGTTCAGGTTGCGGGCGACCGTCCACCCCATTTCACGAGCGGCATCCAGGAAGTTCCGCACAAAAGGGTGCATACCCGCACTGACGTCGCTCACCACCAAAGGCCCGCTACCCTTTTCGACAGCACCCTCGACCTGGCATTCTAGCGCTTCATAGGTTTTTCGGACGGCCTCCCAGTTCCATCCAGTCGCACCTGCGCGCTCCCAATCGTCAAAGTCATGCGGCAATCCCCGCAAATAGGCCATCGCATTGATTGAGCTTGACCCCCCGATCACCCGGCCACGTGGCCAATATGCCTGCCGCCCATTCAGTCCGGGGTCGGGCTCAGTCGTGTAACCCCAGTTCACCGCCCGATCGGAAAAGGTCTTCGCATATCCCAACGGGACCTTGATCCAGAATCGCGCGTCGCTGCCTCCGGCTTCGATCAGCAACACCTTGTGACGAGGGTTTTCACTCAGCTTGTTCGCCAAGACGCAGCCCGCGGATCCAGCGCCTACGATGATGTAGTCAAATCGAGCTTCATTCATCGCCGGATCAGCCTCCCAACTGACATGTGGACATACGCGGTTATGGGGGAGGTCTATCGCAGCCCTGGACTTACAACACAAACAATGCTTTCTTAAGCAAAGGCATCATTTTCATTGTAGGTATAGTATGGCTAGGCTACCCCATGTCACGTGGCTCCACAGTTTCGAAGCAGCGGCTCGACATGCCAGCTTCTCGGCAGCAGCAGAAGAATTGGGGATGACCCCTGCAGCAGTTAGCCAGCAAATACGACTTCTGGAGCGCAAGCTCGGCACAGAATTGTTCGTGAGGCTTCCGCGGGGTGTGACCCTGACGGACACTGGAAAAGCATACGCCCAGCCCATCCGGCGATCTTTCGCAGACATGATGTCGGCCACTAACAGCCTGTTTCGAAATTCAACGATGCGGACAGTGCGCGTGCGCGCTTCCATCTCGTTTGCAGGGCTTGTGATTGCGCCGCGTATTGCTGAATTCTATGCGCTGCATCCCGACATTTCAGTCCAGTTGACGTCCTTTGTCTGGGCGGACAAGTTCGACGATGATCCCGCCGACATCGATATTCGTTATGGCACAGGGGATTGGGACGATGGCACCGTGCAGCATCTCGGCCATGAATACGCAATCCCGGTTTGCCATCCAGAGTATGCTGCATCCTTTCCGCAGCCGCTGACCATTCAAGCATTGGCTGCGGGAAGGATTGTCAGCATCATGGGGTCTGAATCCGACTGGGTTCAATTGTCCGAACAGCACGGATTGAATCTTCAAACAACCGGTGACTGGTTCAAGGTAGACTCCTCATTTATTGCGCTGCAATCGGCGATCGCTCGCGCTGGTTCCGTGATGGTGCTAAAACGCTTCGCGGACCATTACCTCGAGCAGGGTCTTCTAATTGCTCCCTTCGATTATCGGCTTCCGATCCGATTGGCCCATTTCTTAGTGCGCAGCGGCAAATCTAACCCTGGCGAAGAGGTTCAGATTTTCTGCGACTGGCTCATGTCGGCTTTGCCGTGAAAGAACTTCGGGAGTCAGATATAATATGCCGCCCTCGGATGCCCGCCCGTCCCTCAAAATGCGAGATCCGCAGATCCGCGCGGTGGTCTCAGCCAAAGGCGGTGTGGCGGCGCGGGTGGCGGACTGCGATGTTACCTCTTCAAGAACTTGTTGCACCTACGGCGCGCCCGTATAGCCCCAGCCCTCGAGGTCGGCAGGATGTGGGCCGGTGATGTCAGGTTACTCAGAAGGCCCGTCCTGTCTATAGAGGGTGTCGTTATGACGGGATTAGTACGAACTTTCCGATGTGTCGCTTCTCCTGAAAATCCTTCTGCGCCCTGATGATCTGATCGAGCGGGTAGGTTCTAGCCAGAAGTGGCCTGATTTCATCCCTCTCAATATAGCCAATGAGATTTCGAAACACCGGCTCGTCCCATACCGTGCAGCCGATCAGCGTGATGTCCTTGAGATACATGTCCCGCATGTCGAGGGTAACGATTGGCCCTGCAATCGCGCCGGAGGAGACATACCGCCCACCGGGCCGAAGCAGTTTCAGCATCGTACCGAACTCAGCCCCAGCAACGTTATCGATAACCACATCGATACTTTCCGGCCCCAACAATCCCAACAGATCATCCTCGCGTGACAGGACGTGGTGTGCGCCGATTCGCGAAATCGCATCGCGCTTTGAGGCAGCGGTCACTGCGAATATCTCGGCCCCGCGGCGAGTGCAGAGTTGCACGAGTGCCGATCCGACCCCGCCCGATGCTCCCGGCACGAGGATACGCATGCGCGCCTCTACGCCTGCACGGTGAATCATGTTCTCGGCCGTGCCATAAGCGCACGGTATCGTCGCGAGTTGAGCGTCACTCCAGTCAGAACGCACTGTAAAAATTTCATTTTCAGGAACCCTTACATATTGCGCGAAGGAACCGTCGAAGTCAGACCCCATCCACATGTGGTCCATCCGGTCGAAACCGTCCTTGCGTATGCAGGGTCGTACCAGAACACGTTGACCGAGGCGGTTTTTATCACAGTTTGCGCCCACCGAGACGATTTGCCCGCAGCAATCAGTACCTTGTATAATTGGAAAGGGTGTTGCTCCCTGCCAGCCGCCGTCATGGCGTTCGGCTACGACTGTGTCTCCGGTACCCTCTGTGACCGAATGTGAATACCAGCCGAGGCGCGTGTTGATATCGGTGTTATTCACTCCCGCTGCGAGAACTTTTAGCACCACTTGACCGGGGCCGGGAACGGGGACTCTTACCCTCATGAGCTCAAGCTTATCGTAACCTCCAACACCAGTGGTCACGACCGCCTTCATTTCGCTAGGTACTTGGCTGTGTTCGAGCTGCATTCGGCCATCATCGTCAAATGAAGTGATAAGACAATGCGAGAGTTCCGTCTCCACGTCGACGGATAACGACACGCGAGTCGGCGTCGATTTCAACCGTACCATTCGACTGAGCGCCGATGCCGTAGCGCTCTTTCCCGACGAATTATGGGATTTTTTTCAGCCCATGCACGCGAGGAGATGATGTGGGGCGCCGCCGTGGATGAGTTTGGTGGAGGCCGAAGACGTGCCGCTGGCCAGGTCGTTCATTTCGGTTAGCAGTACCTTGTAGCCGCGGCCGGCCGCGTCACGCGCGACGCCGCAGCCATTAGTGCTGCCGCCGATGACGAGAATGTCGTAGTCGAAGGCCATCTTCACAGTGCCCGGTGCATGCGTTGCTGTTCCGCGCTCCCCTTTGGTCTCCGGCCTTGGCTCCACCGGCTCCGCCGCCGGTTGTCCGGCTTTGTTCGTTGGCTTCGCAGCTACTATGCCAGAGTCTGACTTCTCCTGTCCGTCCATCATCGGCTACGGCTCCTCGCCTTTCCGATGCGGACCGGCGTGGCTGACGCCACCCGACGGCGCCTCGCGTATCGGCTCCGCACATATTGCCTTCGACGGATGAGAAAGTCTCGGCCCCTGCGATCTGATCATTATCGTGGCTCACTACCCATGTCCCACATGATTGCTGTGTACGCTTCGCCGGGGTCGTCCGCCCACGCCGCAACACTCACTACCGGGCGGGCGCTACCCATTACCCGAGCCGGACTTTCACCGGCAGGAACGCGCCATTGCCGCCGCGCATGGTTCCGGTCGAAATTCGTCGATGGCATTCATCTGAGATCCAGGCTGAAGTCTCTGCGTTCGCTTATTCTTTATTAGCACTCACAATAGGATGTTGACATGGCGCCCATGCGCGCCATTTCGAATCTAACGGTTGAAGCTCCCTCGGTATACGACGGAACAATCTCCTAACTTTGTGGTGGGAACAGACCCATGGAGAAAAGTCAGCGAAAAGCATCGGCGCAATCCATGCCTTTCGACAGTAATATCGAGACGATCCTCAACGCGATCCCCCAGCCGATCTTTATCAAGGACGAGCAATTTCGCTTCCGTTACGTCAATGAGGCCGCGTGCGCCTTTCTCGGCGGGGCGCGCCGCGACCTGATCGGCTGCACGGATTACGACATTCTGTCGGCGTTTGAAGCGACGCATATTCGAGAATCGGACAAACGCGTTCTTACCGGAGAAGAAGTTGCACTGGAGGAAGAAATGGCGCTGCCCGACGGCACGGTGAGAACTGTCGTGACACACAAACGTCGGGCGGAGTTGACAACAGGGCCGGCTGGGAACGTGGTCGTGACGACGATCTTGGATGTCACGGCACAACGCCGGGCAGAGGCAGACCTCCAGGCCAGCCAGGAACATCATCGAGCGCTGATAGAGCTCCATCCACAAGTGCCGTGGACTGCGGACCCCTCGGGAGAGGTTCTCGAGATGGGTCCACGCTGGAAAGTTACCGGATTTGATCCGGCGGATGCACTGGGGACACGATGGGCGCAGGCAATGCATCCTGATGATCTGGCGAATGTACAGCGACAGTGGTCGAATGCGCTAAAGACTGGGCAGCCGCTCGACATAGAGTTTCGCTTGAAGTCTGCAGAAGGAGGCTATTGTTGGTTCCGCAGTCGCGCGGCGGCGCGCCGGGCTGAAGATGGAAAGATCGTTCGATGGTACGGCACGGTCGAAAACGTCGATGATCGGCGGAAAGCCTTGGAAGCCCTCAAGGAGAGTGAGGCACGCTTCCGCGCAATTGCCGATGACGCACCGGTCATGATCTGGGTAACCAATGAGACGGGTGAAGACGACTATCATAGTCGTCTTTGGCTTGAGACGACCGGGCAGACCACCGAGCAAGCAGGTGGGAAAGGCTGGTTGCGCGCAATCCACCCTGATGACCGCAAAAGAGTCGAGGCGAGCTTCAATCGTGCCTTCAGTCTGCGAACATCGATCCGAACTGAGTATCGATTGCTACGCGCTCAAGGTGGATCGGCCTGGGTCATCGACATAGGACAGCCGCGCTTTGCCGAGGACGGTAAGTTTCTCGGCTTTGTTGGCATTGCGCTGGACATTACCGAGCGCCGCAATGCAGAACAAGAACGACTGCTGGCGAAGAAGCAGATCCATCACATGGCGCGGCACGATGCGCTGACCGGATTGCCGAACCGTCAGTTCCTCCGCGAGGAATTCGGACTTCTATCGGACGAGGTCGCACCGGGCACGCGGATAGCCTTTCTCTGCCTTGACCTCCATGGCTTCAAGGCCATCAACGACGCCTATGGTCGAGCCGCCGGCGACTTGCTGCTGCGGCGTGTGGCTGAGCGCCTGAGAGAGCGTGTATTACAATCCGACATCCTCTGTCGTCTCGGTAGCGACGAATTTGGGGTCTTGCGCATTGGCCTCAAGAGCGATGACGAGGGTCGCAAGCTCGCCCAACAACTCATAGATGCGATTGAAGAGCCATATGTGCTCTCAGGAACGCAGGTGGATCTTAGACTTAACATTGGATTGGCAACCGCTCTCAAGGGCGACCAGTCGCTCGACGAGTTTATCCAGGCTGCCGATATTGCTCTTCATCAGTCCAGAGCCGGCGGGCCCGGGTCATATGTGCAGTATGAGCCTGGCATGGACGCGCATCTGCGCGCAAAACAAGCGATGAAGGTTGCGCTTCCGCGTGCACTCGAGCGTGGCGAACTGGAGATCCACTACCAGCCACTGGTCAACCTTCACACAGACCAGATCACGACATTTGAAGCGCTGGTCCGCTGGTCCCATCCGGAGCGAGGGTCGGTGTCGCCAGCTGAGTTCATACCTGTTGCCGATTGCCTCGGTGCAGGCTTCACGAAGGATCCACTCGCCGAGCGAGCCAATCAGGCCGGTCTCCTCGGCGTCCGGAAGATCGGCAACGAAACTGCGATCGACCTTGATCTTGTCAAAGGGAAAGGTCCTCCAAGCGTGAGGTTATGCCGGCTGTCGAGCACCAGGCCCACAAGGGTCTCAACAATCGAGCGGAAAATTCTCATCTGCCGCTCCGAAAACGAGAGCGGATGATGCAGGGTTTCCGATCAGCCAGCAGCCTGCAGCGGTTCATCTCGATCTTCTCGGCGCTCCGAAATCTCTTCGTCACCCCGCATCACAAACGATCCGCCCTGGCCACTCACATTCACCGCATCCGCGCAATAGCGCATTGGAAAGTCGCGACGGGCGCGGTTGCCTGATCTCAGAGCGCCGCGGGGCTAGTTCGATCATCGCTCGATAACGTGACAACTCCGGCGGCGATATTCCTTTCAAATTTACTCGACTTTTTGTTGTGGTAGCCACGATCGTAACTGCCGGCATGGTTGCGCCTTCGTTCTGGTCCCGACTACTTTTGTTCCCTCTAATTTTAGGGGTTTCTCATTATCCATAACGGAGCGGATCGAAGTTCACCCGTTTGCGTGATTGCAGTGAGCCAAGAGGGTGAATAGGCTGCGCACGACTGCAGAGCCACTACAGTGAACGAGGATGATGATGGCGATCGGTACTGTTAAGTTTTTCAATCAAGACAAGGGTTACGGCTTCATCTCACCTGAGAACGGTGGAACGGACGTGTTTGTCCATGTGTCCGCGGTTGAAGGCGGCAGTCCGCTTCGAGACGGCCAAAAGGTCAGCTACGACATTGGCCAGGACCGTAAGACAGGAAAATCGCGAGCCGAAAACGTCAGGTCAGCCTGAGTTGCCAACTGTACAACAGTGACAACGACGGCGGGCGCGAGTTGGATTCAACGAAGAACTTGCTGACCTTCGCTTCGAAGGCCAGCAAACCACCGTTCAGTTTGTTTCGAAGCGTTGAAGCATTTTTCGGATCAGCAAGTTTTCCTGCCGAAGCCGTTGCGCGAGCAGCGCTTTCAGACGGCGGTTCTCCTCCTCGAGCGCAGCAAGGTCGTCAATTGCTTGGGGAGCAGCGATAACCGTCCGGCTGCCAATAGGACGACCCCGGCGCGCTGAGCCCTGACGCTTCGGCTTCGTTTTTTGTCGGATAGCCTTCGGGCGATCCACTTCCAAGGGTAGGATCGGAGCAGAACCGGAAAAAACATCCTCGCTGCCAGTGCCGCCAACTGTCAGGGCCGCCAGATCTGCGATTGGGGCAGCAGCCTCGACTACGGCGTCCTCGTTTGGCAAAACTTCTGCACTGGCCTCTGGAGAAGGCAGGTTCATGCGCTGAGCCGGTTCGAACAGATGCGGTGCTTCTGTCTCCGCCGCACGCACGAGGGCTTTGAGGTCCGTATCACCCCAAATTGAAGTCTGGCTGGTAGACGACCGCCGGCGAGCCGATTTGACTTCGACGATAAACTTTCGCTGCTGCGGTTTCATGCGGCTCCAACGTTTAAGGGTGCGATATCAGTTTACGGCGTGTCATACCGCCCGAGCATTTGTCTGAGCTGCGTATTCTGCAACCGCAACTTTTCTGCAAGCCGGCGTCTTAGTTGCCTGATGTCCTCGTCCAGTGCGGTCATCTCATCGACGAAGGTCATCGGCGGCTGTGGGGCACCGGAACTGCGAACTCCATACTCGACGACTTCGGCCACTGCAATATCGCCAGCGCTCGTTTTCCGGCTGCGCCTCCGCCTTTTCGTCGGCGGTGGCTGTGGCGGCCCGGCGGGCTCCGGAAGCATCCCCGGAGCGTCGGCAGGTGACCGGTCGACTGTTGCAGCGAGCGTCCCGTCATTTTGGTCAACCGCAGTAACTTCGGTGTCGATGTTCGGAGCGTCGAGACTGCTTGGCTCTTCGTTTGGGGCCTCCACAATCGGGTCGGCAACTTCTCGTGCCGGGTCCTCGGTCTCGATTTCAGGAGGGGTCTCCGGCTCCTTGCCCGTTCTTCCCAGGGACGCCAGCTGGACCAGATATTTCCATGGTGCTTTCATAGTGCGCCGCCAACCCGATCAAATGGCACCGGCATCCTCGGCAGCAGCCCTCAAAGGAACTCCAGCCAGAATGCGATGACAAGGGCCAATCAGGCTATCCGATCGGCCCTCTATCAATTGATCAGGCAAGGCCCAACCGCTTGCGCAGGTCGGCGTTCTCGGCCCGCAGTTTTTCGGCCAACGCCTTGCGCAGCCGCGCATTTTCCTCTTCGAGCTTGAGAAGATCTGCAATGTCGTCGAGGACTGGAACTGGAGCCGTCGTCGCCGTCGGCTGCTTTGCCCCACGGGGTTCGCCGGCGCCCTTGGCGACCTTCTTTGCCCTGGTCTTGCGAACGGCCGGCGCCTCTACCGAGAGCTTCCCGTCTACAGACTTATCTGCGCGCTTCCTGCGCCCCTTCGCCGGCTGGGCAGCAGCTGCCTCCGGTGCTTCAGCAGTCGCGTCCGCAACGACATTCTTGGGTCGCGGCCCCCGACGCTTCTTGGGCGGCGCGACTTCCGCCGGCGGCGCGGTCTCCACGATTTCGGTATTGCTCTCGTCTGCCATGAGTGTTTCCCTCTCGAACCGATCATCTTTTTCCATTGGGCGGAATGCAGAGTCAACAACCGCACTTCGCGACACCATCTTGCCTTGGCGCATGCCGCTGTGCCGGCAGCGATGTGAGGACAGACGGCTACCAGGCGCCGGCCGCGCGGCCGCTGCAACGCTAGCGGCCGAGTTTTTATGCAAGGGCGTACCAAAATAAAGAAATCCGACCTTCTCTCCCCTACGCTATTCGCTTAGCGTCCTTGAGCAGTTTCTGTTGGACTGCAATCCTCCCCGCGCCCAGTGAGCCATCTGGGTGCGATACTCGCCCCGCCCAACGGCGGGGCCTTTCTTTTCCGCACATTGAATGAATTTGAGCTCGGCCACCAATCTTTGCCAACGCTTCAGGCAACATTGCCGGATATTTGCGCCGACGGCACGGCCGTGAAAGACGGCTCACGAACGACCTTTTTTTCGAAAGCGTACCCAAACCCGGAAATCCGTCCTTCCCTCTCGTGAGATTTGCCGCCAACTTACATCAGCAGCCAGAATCCTCCGGAAGGCAGAGATCGCTTGCTCGATATCCGCGAAGTAGGTGCTCCAGAGTCGACCCGCGGTAGTCGACCCCTTCGTTTTTGCGCAGTCGCTTTATTGCCATCAACCGCAGGTCCAAACTTGAATGTCAGCAAATCTGAATCGTCGGCTTCATGAAACCTAGCAGCCTCAACGTACTGGTCATCGATGAAAACCGCATTCGCGCATCAGTCATTGAAGACGGGTTGCGGGATGCAGGATATGTTCAGGTGACAATCATTGCCGACATGAATGGACTTGCCAGGAAGATCACCGAGATCGACCCCGATGTCATCGTCATCGATCTCGAGAATCCCAACCGGGACATGTTGGAAAGCATGTTCCAGATATCACGTGCGGTAAAACGACCTATCGCGATGTTCGTCGACAAGTCCGACGAAGCATCGATCGAAGCGGCTGTGGACGCAGGCGTCTCTGCATACATTGTCGACGGTCTGAAGCAGGAACGCGTGCGCCCCATCCTCAAAATGGCAATTAGCCGTTTCAATGCGTTTTCGCGACTGAGCCGGGAGCTCGAAGAAGCGCGTGGCGAGTTGGAAAACCGCAAGTTGATCGACCGGGCCAAAGCGGTGCTGATGCGCACCCGGGGGCTATCTGAAGAAGAGGCCTATGCATTATTGCGGCGAACGGCCATGGGTCAGAATCGGAAAATCGTCGAGATCGCTCAAAGCCTTATCACCGCGGCAAGCCTGCTCGATCCCGGAGCTGATGTATGAAGAAGTACAGGCATGAAATCACGGCGGGCTTCCTGCCACTTCTCGATAGCGCTCTCCTGATCGTCGCCAAAGAGAAGGGCTTTGCGGAAATCGAGCAGATCGACCTTACGCTCGTGCGTGAACGATCCTGGGCAACAGTCCGAGACAGGCTGGCTGTCGGACATTTCGAGGTAGCCCACATTCTTGCGCCCATGCCGATTGCCTGCAATCTCGGGCTGACCGCGCCTGCACCGCGGATGATCGTTCCAATGGCGCTGGGGCTCGGGGGCAATGCGATCACTGTGTCGGGCAATCTCTGGTGGAAGATGGTCGACAGCGGTGCGACCGCCGACCTCGATGCCCGATCAACCGGCGACGCCTTGCGGAAAGTGATCACACAACGGGCAGGCGACCGCCTTCGGTTCGGGGTCGTGCATCCCTACTCCGCGCATAACTACGAACTGCGGTACTGGCTTGCGGCGAGTGGCATCGATCCCGAAAGCGAGGTTGAGATTGTGACGCTGCCTCCCGCGGATATGGGCAACGCGCTGAAAGACGGGACAATAGACGGTTATTGCGCCGGTGAACCCTGGAACACTTTTGGTGTACTCAAACGTGGGGGCCATCTCGCGACCGTCAAGGCAGCAATCTGGAAATCCAGTCCGGAAAAGGTGCTCGGCGTCAACGCACGCTGGGCTGACAGTCATCCCGAAGCGCTCGCCGCTCTGCTAAGAGCGATCTACCATGCGTCCGTCTGGTGCGCCGAGCCGGGCAATCATGAGGAACTTGCCCGATTGCTCTCGGGAGACGCCTACATAAACAAGGCCGCGGAATGGCTGCGACCCGCGCTGACGGGAGAACTCAAAATTGGCCTGCGTTACAAACAGACTGTGAAGGACTTTTTTGTCCCGAACGCTAAAGCCGCTACCTTTCCATGGAAGAGCCATGCACTCTGGTTCTACACGCAGATGGTTCGCTGGGGGCAGATCGAACATACCGGGCCCCATCAGCGGGTCGCGGGCAATACCTATAGGCCAGACATCTACCGAAGCGCGTTGAAGTCATTGGGTATCGCCATGCCCGCTGCAAGTTCCAAGGTCGAAGGTGCGTTGGGCATGGAGACTCCGGTCGGCTCCAGCGGCGCATTGACGCTCGGTCCTGACGGATTCTTCGACGGAAACCTGTTTGATCCCGATTGCATCGACGAATATCTCTCTGCCCAAAAGCAGCCGTGAGCTCTGCTCATAAACTGTGCAGTGCACAATTTTCAGCGCCGTCAGCCGATGTTTTTGGCCACCGCCTCAGTCCAGTTGGGCAGGATTCCGCCAAAAAGGCGCGAAACCATACCAATTCTGAAACTGGCACGGCCCTTGCATTGTAATTTCTGAGCCGAGAGGCCGCACAGCGTCCAACGACGGGCGCTTCACGCAAAGTCGCTGAGCGGGATTTTCCGAGTACTTTCGTACTCGGCACCTGACGTGCCCCTTTCCGCATTTCTGACCCTCAACGTTTCATGGGCACGACCTTGTCGGGCCACGGAGAAGTCATGTCTAGTTCTAAGAAAAGCTGTTCGATGTATACCGGCGAACCCGCGAAAGCACTGTGGATCTCCACGGGTGCCTTCACGGTCTGTTTCGCGGTCTGGACGATCTTTGCGATCATCGGCGTTCGCATCAAGCAGGATCTCGGCCTCTCCGAGGCGCAATTCGGCTTGTTGGTTGGCACGCCCATCCTGACTGGTTCCGTCGTCCGTCTCGTCCTTGGAATCTGGACCGGGCGTTATGGTGGTCGTTTGGTCTACACGCTCACCATGCTGGCATCGGCACTGGCGACCTTCCTGCTGAGCTACGCCACGACCTACACGGAAATGCTCATTGCGGGCCTCGGGGTCGGTCTCGCCGGCGGATCCTTTGCGGTCGGCGTTGCTTACGTTTCACCATTCTTTCCGCCGGAAAGACAGGGAACAGCGCTCGGCATCTTCGGCGCGGGCAATGTCGGCGCCGCCGTGACGAAGTTCGCAGCACCCTTCGTGCTGATCGCATGGGGGTGGCAGACAGTTGCCGAAATCTGGGCCCTCGTGCTTGCCGCAACAGCAATCATTTTCTGGTTTTCGACCACCGATGATCCTGCGTTTCGTGAGCGCCGGAATCGCGGCGTCGTATCCAAGAGCCTTCTGCAGGAATTTTCTCCGCTGAAGAACATTCAGGTCTGGCGCTTCTCGCTCTATTACTTCTTCGCTTTCGGCGGCTTCGTCGCGCTTTCGCTCTGGCTGCCGCGTTATCTCGTCGGCGTCTACGGCTTCGATATCGCCGTGGCAGGCATGGTTGCCGCCGCCTATTCCATCCCAGGCAGCATCTTCCGCGCCTTCGGCGGCATGCTTTCTGACCGCAAGGGCGCGCGCACGGTCATGTACTGGATGCTCGGCGTCTCTGCGGTGGCTACACTGATCCTGTCGCTGCCGGCAGCGAGCGAGGGGCATGCCTTCGGCATTACGCCTGCCGTTTTCATCGTCACGGTCTTCGTGCTCGGTTTCGTCATGAGCCTCGGCAAGGCCGCCGTCTACAAGCACATCCCGGCCTATTATCCGGAGAACGTCGGTGCCGTCGGCGGCATCGTCGGGATGATGGGTGGCGTCGGCGGCTTCTTGCTCCCAATCGCCTTCGGCCTTCTCAGGGACATGACCGGCCTCTGGTCGAGCTGTTTTCTGCTGCTTTTTGCGATCGTCGCGATCTCTCTCATCTGGATGCACGTGTCCGTAGCGCGGATGCAACGTCGGGCGCATTCTGCAACCACCACGGCAACTGCCTAACCTAGGAACTGGAATCATGACTCAAAAGCTCGTCATCATTGGCAACGGCATGGCGCCCGGACGCATGCTGGAGCACCTTTTCGAACAGGCCCCAGAGCAGTACCAGGTCACGATCTTCAACGCCGAGCCGCGCGTCAATTACGACCGCATCATGCTGTCGCCGGTGCTGTCGGGCGAGAAGGACTACGAAGAAATCATCATCCATGGCGACGGATGGTACATCAAGCATGGCATCACCCTCTACAAGGGGCACAAGATCGTCGCCATCAATCGTGATGCCAAAACCGTCACTTCCGACCACGGCGTCATCGAGAGTTACGACAAGCTGGTGATCGCGACCGGCTCCGTCCCCTTCATCATTCCGGTGCCCGGCAAGGATCTGCCCGGCGTCATTACCTACCGCGACCTCGACGACGTGCAGGCCATGCTGCTTGCAGCCCAGTCGCGCGAAAAGGCGGTCGTCATCGGTGGCGGCCTGCTCGGACTTGAAGCGGCAGCCGGCCTTGCCTCGCGCGGCATGGACGTCACGGTGCTGCACGTCATGCCGACCTTGATGGAGCGTCAGCTCGACCCGGCCGCCGGCTACCTGCTGCAAAAGGCCGTCGAAGATCGCGGCATCAAGGTCATCTGCAAGGCCAACACGAAGGCCATCATTGGCGACGGTAAGGTCGAGGGCATCGAACTCGACGATGGCCGCGTCATCCCGGCGACACTGGTGGTGATGGCTGTCGGTATCCGACCGAATGCGGGTATAGCCAAGGACGCCGGCCTTGCGGTCAACCGCGGCATCGTCGTCGACGACGGCATGATGACCTCCGATGGGGACATCATGGCGCTCGGCGAATGCGCCGAGGTCGGCGGCATGGTCTATGGTCTCGTCGCTCCACTCTACGAGATGGCTCGCGTCGCAGCATCGCATCTGGCCGGAGATCGCTCGCCTGCCTTCGTCCATTCCGATACCCCGACGAAGCTGAAGGTGACCGGCATCAACCTGTTCTCGCTCGGCGATTTCGCCGACGGTGATGACCGCGAGGAGATTGTGCTACGCGATGCGGCGGGCGGCATCTACAAGCGCGTCGTTTTGAAGGACAACCGTATCATCGGCACGGTGCTCTACGGAGAAACCGGCGACGGCGCCTGGTTCAACGATCTCAAGAAGAAGCAGACCGATATTTCCGAAATGCGTGACACGTTGATCTTCGGTCAGGCCTACCAGGGAGGATCGCCGCTGGACCCTATGGCGGCCGTTGCAGCCTTGCCGGATGATGCGGAAATCTGCGGCTGCAACGGCGTCTGCAAGGGCAAGATCGTCTCGACGATCGGGATGAAGGGCCTGACTTCGCTTGACGACGTGCGCGCCCATACCAAGGCGTCCGCCTCCTGCGGCTCCTGCACCGGCCTTGTCGAGCAACTGATGACGCTGACGCTCGGCGACACCTACAATCCAGCCGCCGTGCAGCCGATGTGCACCTGCACCGAACTCGGCCATGTCGATGTTCGCCGGCTGATCAAGGCCAAGGGTCTGAAGACCATTCCGGCCGTCATGCAGGAACTGGAGTGGAAGACCTCCTGCGGCTGCGCCAAGTGCCGGCCGGCGCTCAACTACTACCTCGTCTGCGACTGGCCGGACGAATATGCCGACGACTACCAGTCGCGTTTCATCAACGAGCGCGTCCACGCCAATATCCAGAAGGACGGCACCTATTCGGTCGTGCCACGCATGTGGGGCGGCGTCACAAATTCCGGAGAACTGCGGGCGATTGCCGATGTCGTCGACAAGTTCGATATACCCCTGGTCAAGGTGACGGGTGGCCAGCGCATCGACCTGCTCGGGATCGAGAAGGAGGACCTGCCGGCTGTCTGGGCCGATCTCGGCAAGGCCGGCTTCGTTTCCGGCCAGGCCTATGCCAAGGGCCTGCGCACGGTAAAGACCTGCGTCGGCTCCGACTGGTGCCGCTTCGGCACGCAGGATTCGACCGGCCTTGGCATTCGCATCGAAAAGTTCATGTGGGGGTCCTGGACGCCCGCCAAGCTGAAGATGGCGGTCTCCGGCTGTCCGCGCAATTGCGCGGAGGCGACTTGCAAGGACATCGGCGTCATCTGCGTCGATAGCGGTTTCGAGATCCATTTCGCCGGCGCCGCCGGCCTCGACATCAAGGGCACGGAGGTGCTCGGGCTGGTGAAGACCGAAGACGAGGCGCTGGAGCATATCGTGGCGCTGACGCAGATGTATCGCGAGCAGGCCCGTTATCTCGAGCGCATCTACAAATGGGCCAAGCGCGTAGGCCTCGACGAAATCCGCCGCCAGATCATGGGCGACGCGGACAAGCGCAAGGCCTATTTCGATCGCTTCGTCTTCAGCCAGAAGTTCGCCCAGGTCGATCCCTGGTCGGAGCGCGTCTCCGGCAAGGACAAGCACGAATTCAGGCCGATGGCGACCATCGGTTATCCAGAAGCTGCGGAATAGGAGGTCGGCCATGACCTGGTTTGCCATTGGAAATATCGCCGACATTCCGCTGCGCGGTGCGCGCTGCATCAAAACCCCTCAAGGCAAGATCGCCGTATTTCGCACGTCGGAAAACGAGGTCTTCGCCATCGAGGATCATTGCCCGCACAAGGGCGGTCCACTCTCACAGGGCATCGTTCATGGCAAAGCCGTGACCTGCCCGCTGCACAACTGGGTGATATCGCTGGAGACCGGCAAGGCGCTCGGCGCGGATGAGGGGGCGGTGAAGACGATCGCTCTTCGCAACGATGATGGTGCCCTCTTCATCGCGCTCGAAAGCCTTATGATGGCGGCGGAATAGCCATGGAGCGGGAGGTCAAGACCACCTGTCCCTATTGCGGCGTCGGCTGCGGCGTAATCGCAACTGTGGATGATAGCGGCGCGGTTGCCGTCCGCGGCGACACTGATCATCCCGCCAATTTCGGTCGACTCTGCTCCAAGGGCTCGGCGCTTGCCGAGACCCTTTCGTTGGACGGAAGGGCGCTCCACCCGGAGATCCATGGAAAGAGCGTGAAGTGGGATGAAGCCCTCGATCTCGTGGCCTCGAAATTCGGTGACGCGATCGCCGAGCACGGACCGGACTCGGTCGCCTTCTATGTCTCGGGACAATGCCTGACCGAAGACTATTATGTTGCCAACAAGCTGATGAAAGGCTTCATCGGCTCGGCCAACATCGACACCAACTCGCGGCTCTGCATGGCCTCTTCGGTCGCCGGCCATCGCCGCGCCTTCGGCTCGGACACGGTCCCCGGCTGCTACGAGGATCTGGAACTCGCCGATTTGATCGTTCTTGTTGGCTCGAACCTCGCCTGGTGCCATCCCGTCCTCAACCAGCGCATTCAGGCGGCAAGACAAAGCCGACCAGACCTGAAGATCGTCACCATCGATCCTCGCCGCTCCGTCAGTGCCGATCTCGCGGACATGCACCTGATGATCAAGTGCGACGGCGACGTTGCCCTCTTCAACGGGTTGCTCGCCCATCTCGCCGGATCGTCGGCGTTCGATCAAGACTATGTATCGGCCAATACGAGTGGCTTCCAGGAGGGGCTTGAGGCTGCGCAAACCAGGAGCCTGGCGGATATCTCGGGGGAGACAGGCCTACCGATCGCCGAACTGCTGGCATTTTACCGCCTGTTCGAGACAACAGAAAAGGTCGTCACCTGCTACAGCCAGGGCGTCAACCAGTCTTCGATCGGCAGCGACAAGGTCAATGCGATCATCAACTGTCATCTGGCAACCGGGCGCATCGGCCGACCCGGAATGGGCCCCTTCTCGCTGACCGGTCAGCCGAATGCGATGGGTGGCCGCGAAGTGGGCGGTCTCGCCAACATGTTGGCAGCCCATATGAATATTGAGGATGAAGCCGCGCGCAGTCGCGTGCAACGCTTCTGGAAATCGCCAACGATCGCGGCAAGACCCGGCCTCAAGGCTGTCGAGATGTTCGAGGCCGTCGCCGACGGCCGCATCAAGGCGCTCTGGATCATGGCTACCAACCCGGTCGTTTCGATGCCGAATGCCGACAGGGTGCGAGCAGCCATCCGCAACTGCCCCTTCGTCGTAGTTTCGGACATCCAAAAGAACACCGATACCGCTGCCCTCGCCCACGTGTTGCTACCCGCCGCAGGCTGGGGCGAGAAGGACGGCACGGTCACCAACTCCGAGCGGCGCATTTCCCGCCAACGCAATTTTTTGGATCTGCCGGGCGAAGCAAGACCGGACTGGTGGCAGATGGCGGAGGTCGCCAAGCGCATGGGCTTCGACGGCTTCGACTATAACGGTCCCGCCGAAATTTTTGTCGAGCACGCTGCTCTTTCAGGGTTCGAAAATAACGGTTCCCGCGACTTTGATATCGGCGGGAAAGCCCAGATCTCACCCGATGCCTTCGAGGCTATGACACCATTCCAATGGCCCCATCGCGAGGGCACGCCCGAGGGCTCCACGCGCTTCTTCGCCGGTGGTCAGTTCTACACGCCCGACCGCAAGGCGAGATTCATTGCCGTAAGGTCCGAGCGCGAAGAGCGTACCAGCAAGGACATGCCCTTCGTTCTCAATACCGGGCGCATCCGCGATCAGTGGCACACCATGACCCGCACCGGTAAGGCAGCGAGGCTCTCCTCGCATCTCGCCGAACCATTCGTCGAAATCAACCCGGCCGATGCCGCCGAACTCCTGATCCACAAGGCTGGATTGGTGAAGCTGGAGAACGTCTTCGGTTCCGTCGTGCTCCGCGCGCTGGTCACGGAGCGGCAACCGCGCGGCAGCCTTTTCGTGCCGATGCATTGGAATGACGAATATGCGGCTAACGCGCGCGTGGATGCTTTGCTCGCGCCACGCACGGATCCCGTTTCCGGGCAGCCTGCGCTGAAAAATGTCGGGGTCCGGGTCAGCCGCGCCGACATCACATACTACGGTTTTGCGGTTGTCGCCTCGCGCCCCGAGCGCCTGGATGCGCCCTATTGGGCAATTGCCAAGGCGGAAGCCGGCTGGCGCGTGGAATTTGGCTTCGACAAGCCGCTCGACGATATCGAAACGTGGTGCCGCGACAACTTTGGTCTGTGGGGTCGCGGCGAGCATCTCGCCTATGCAGACAACCCGACGCAACAGCAACGCCACGGCTTCTTTGACGGAGAACAGTTGCTGCTCGCCTTTTATGCCGCACCGGAACCTGTCGGCGTGTCGCGCGACTGGGCCGTAAAGCAACTCGGTCTGCGACTTGAGACGATGCGGGCGCGTGTCGCGGTTCTTGCCGGTCGGCCGGGCGCCAATCAGATGGACCCCGGTGCAACCGTTTGCTCCTGCTTCTCTGTTGGGATCAATCAGATCGTGGGCGCCGTCGCGGGAGGCTGTCATACGGTCGAAGCGGTCGGCAAGCAACTCAATGCCGGAACCAATTGCGGCTCCTGCCGCGTCGAAATCAAAGGGATTATCGATGGTTGCCTCCGTCAAGCTGCAGAGTGATCGACAGGAGCGTATCGCTACGCTCGCGTCGCTACCGGTGTTCTTTGATCTCAAGGGAAAATCCGTGCTGGTCGCCGGCGGCAGCGATGGAGCAGCGTGGAAAGCTGAACTCCTGGCAGCAGCCGGCGCAGAGGTCCATGTCTTCTGCCCAACCAGCGAGCTTTCCGACGTCTTCCAGGAAAAGCTTGATCAATTTGTCTACCACGATGCACCCTGGCAGACGGCATACTTCAAGAGCTTTGCTTTGGCTGTCGGCGACTGCGAGACTGAAGAGGAAGCGCGCGGCTTTCACGATCGCGCGTCAGCCGCCGGAATTCCTGTCAACGTCATCGACAAGCCGGCATTCTGCCAGTTCAAGTTCGGCTCGATTGTCAACCGTTCGCCCGTGGTGATTGGCATCTCGACCGATGGCGCCGCTCCAATCCTCGGCCAGGCGATCCGCCGGCGGATTGAAACGCTCCTGCCGCAGTCCCTCAAGTCCTGGGCTGAGCTGGCGCAGACCGTCCGCGCCTATGTGACGGACACCCTCGCGTCGGTTCAACGCCGGAACTTCTGGGAACGTTTCGTTGATCGTGCCTTCGGGACGGGCGAGCCGGATGCGGATACAATGCGCAGCCTCATTGCAGATGCAGATCGAATCCGCAGCAATGCGGGCAGTACAGGCCGGGTCACACTTGTCGGCGCTGGTCCAGGCGACGCCGAGTTGCTGACGCTAAAAGCCGTGCGTGCGCTCCAGGCGGCCGACGTGATCCTGTTTGATGATCTTGTTTCCGGCGAGGTGCTTGAGCTTGCGCGCCGCGAGGCGAAACGCTTGCTGGTCGGGAAACGGGGCGGCCGCGAAAGCTGCAAGCAGGAAGACATCAACGCAACGATGTTGGCCTTCGCCAAGGCTGGCAAGCGCGTCGTCCGTCTCAAGTCCGGCGACCCGATGATCTTCGGGCGCGCCGGCGAAGAGATCGCCCATCTCAATCGAGAGAACATTCCCGTCGACGTTATCCCCGGGATCACGGCTGCAAGCGCCATGGCCGCGTGCCTCGGCATATCGCTCACCCACCGCGACCATGCCCAATCGGTACGCTTCATCACCGGCCATTCCCGTCATGGCGGATTACCGGCCGACATCGACTGGGCGACCGTCGCCGACCCCCGTACGACAACCGTGTTCTACATGGGCGGCAGGACAGCACCGCTCATTTCCGAGCGGCTGATCAGCGAGGGCCTGCAGCCTTCGACCAGAGTAATCGTGGTCAGCGACGTCAGTCGCGCTACTCAGCGCAACTGGCATGGCAACCTCGCGAACCTTGCGAGCGGCATGGAGAAGATCGGCTACGACAGTCCCGTTCTGATCGCAGTGGGTGGGGCTTTGGCAGCCTGTGGAAATGAGGCCGTAGACGTCAGCAACGTCACCCAGGTTCCGGTCCAGGCGGTAGGGTTTCACTGATGGAACTGGAAGTGATTTCGCCAGCACTACTGGTTCTGGCAATCAGCCTCAGCTGGAGCCGCTTCACCTGCATTTTTAGCTTAGCGTCGAGCGCTGCCCTGGCGGCCGCGCCGCTTACGACCGCCGCCACCGCCATCAGCTTGTCGGCCTTCGGGCTGGCTTTCGCAGGCAACACGCCATGGTTTGGATTTTTGATCGTGCTGGCCGGCGTACTTGCCAGCTCGAATTTTAAGAGGCAACCCGCTGCGGTAACCGTCGCAATGTCAGCAATCAGCCTTGCTGCCTACCTGCCGTTCTCTCCCGTCCAAATGTGAGTTGATTTCGACTTTCGTCTAAGAGGAAGGGCTTCTTGCGTTCTCTTCTTCCACGCGAGATGGCCGCTTCGGGCCGAAAGCCAACTTCCGAACGTCTCGCCTTGAAGGGGTTCGAACCAACGACCTGTTGTTCCAATTCCCCCTTTCAGCTGGATCTGGAGGCGTCGCTTGAACCTCGATCGATTGCGACACGAAGGATGACGCAGTCGGTCCGATAGACCGCTCGATGCTCGATCAGTCGTCGATACGGAAACCGACCTTCATGACCACCTGATAGTGCGCCACCTCGCCATCCTTGATGTGCCCCCTGATCTGGTCGACTTCGAACCATTCGAGATTTCTCATCGTCTTCGAAGCGCGTGCGATCGCCCCTTCGATTGCGTCTGTAACCGACGTCTTCGAACTGCCGACAAGCTCCACCTTCTTGTAGACGTGATCACTCATGACAACCTCCCGTTTGGCTTGAGAAAGGACATCTTACAGCCAACCTGCAATCCTCGCCCGAACTATTGAAGTGCGGCGGAAATCCTGGTGCCATCATCCGACATCGAGACAGAGATACTTGATTTCGAGATAATCCTCGATGCCGTACTTGGAGCCTTCTCGGCCTTGCCCGGACTGCTTGATCCCACCGAACGGCGCCAGCTCAGTGGAAATCGAACCCGTGTTGACGCCGACGATGCCGTATTCCAGAGCTTCCGCCACCCTGAACACTTTGGAGAGATCTTTGGTGTAGAAGTACGAGGCCAGTCCGAACTCCGTGTCGTTGGCAAGCGCAACGACTTCTTCTTCCGTTTCAAACTTGAAGAGCGGCGCAAGCGGTCCGAACGTTTCCTCCCGTGCGACTTTCATCGCGGCCGTCACGCCCGTCAGTACGGTTGGCTGGAAAAACAAACCGCCCTTCGCGTCCCGCTTGCCGCCAAGTGCTATCGTCCCTCCCTTCGACACGGCGTCGGCGATATTATCCTCAACCTTGGCAAGAGCATTCTTGTCGATGAGCGGCCCCGCACTGACGCCATCTTCGAACCCGTCCCCGACCTTGATCGAGGCAACCCTCGCCGCAAGCTTTTCGGCGAAGGCGTCATAGACACCGGCCTGGACGTAGAGGCGATTGGCGCAGACGCATGTCTGTCCGTTGTTGCGGAACTTTGAGACCATGGCGCCTTCGACCGCCGCGTCTATGTCGGCGTCATCGAACACGATGAACGGCGCGTTGCCACCGAGCTCCAAACCAAGTTTCAGGATCTTGTCGGCGCCCTGCCGCATCAAAATACGTCCCACCTCGGTGGAACCGGTGAAGGTGAGCTTGCGCACCTTGTCATTGCCAGTGAGTTCCTTGCCGATCGACGCGGCATCCGTCGAGAGAATGACGCTGAAGAGACCCGGCGGCACGCCGGCGCGTTCCGCCAGAAGGGCAAGTGATAGTGCCGAAAGTGGGGTTTCAGCGGCTGGCTTGGAGATCACGGCGCATCCGGCGCCGAGTGCCGGGGCGAGTTTGCGCGCGAGCATCGCATTTGGAAAGTTCCACGGCGTGATCGCAGCGACGACCCCGATCGGCTGCTTGAGAACAAGGATGCGCTTGTCCCCCTGATGGCCGGGAATGGTGTCGCCGTAGATGCGTTTGGCCTCTTCGCCGAACCACTCCACATAGGAGGCCCCATAGAGGATCTCTCCGCGCGCCTCGGAAAAAGGTTTGCCCATTTCCATGGTCAGGATCGAAGCGAGATCATCAACGTTCGCAACCATCAGGTCGTAGAGCTTGCGCAAGACAGCCGCACGCTCCTTGCCGGTCTTTTTCGCCCAGCCCGCTTGCGCCTTGTGAGCGACGTCAATCGCGTGATGCGCGTCGGCGCGGCCAAGATTGGGCAATGTTGCGATCGTCTCCCCGGTCGAGGGATTTTTTACCTCAAACGTCTCGCTTCCCTCGCCCGCGCCTCGCCATACCCCGCCGACCGGGGCCTGGTCTGTGACGAGCGAACGATCCTTGAGCCTGGAAAGCAGCGCCTCGGAAATAGCCATGATAGAGGACCTCCTCGAATGATCGGTATGCGGGTCAGTGCCCCTGGTGTGACGTCACATGCACTATCGCGTCAGGCGAAGGCGTGGGTCGAGCCGCTATCGAAGCTCAACCACGCCTGATCCCCCCGTGTTAGTTGGGAAATCGCCCGATGGCCGAACGGAAGCCTCACCGACAGGGTGTCACCGCTGCTTGTTTGGGTGGCGACTTCGATGTTGTTGCCAAGGAAGGTGATGTCGTCGATCGTGACCGAGAGCCCCGCATCGACCGGTGCCTGCGAAAGCGACAGCCGTTCGGGCCTCAACAGTAGAGAGGCCTTTCCTGCCGCCTTCCCGCCATGCATCGGCACGCCGTCGACGACAGTGCCGCCGGGGAGCGCCAGCCTTGCCTTTCCATCTTTGTTTGAGAGGATCGCAGCCTCTATGAAGTTGCTGTCTCCGATAAAGCCCGCGACAAAATGGGTGGCGGGATTGGCATAGAGTTCTTGGCCGGTCCCGATCTGGTCGATTTCGCCCTGGCTGAATACGGCAATGCGGTCGGACAGACGCAGCGCCTCCTCCTGATCGTGGGTGACATAGAGGATGGTGACGCCGGTCTCCTGATGAATACGCCGGATTTCGAACTGGATCTCCTCGCGCAGTTTTTTGTCGAGTGCCGACAGCGGTTCGTCCATCAGCAGGACGGGCGGATTGTAGACAAGCGCTCGGGCCAGCGCGACGCGCTGCTGCTGACCACCCGACATCAACGCCGGTTTTCGATCCTCGAAACCGTCGAGCCTCACCAGCTTAAGTGCGGCTTTCACACGCTCGGCAATCTCGGCTTGCGGCCGACGGCGGATGCGCAACGGAAACGCCACATTCTCGCCGACCGACAGGTGTGGGAAGAGCGTGTAGCGCTGGAACACCATGCCGATGTTGCGTTGATGGGAAGGCGTCGACAGAAGGCTCTTGCCGTTGAGCAGGATGTCACCGTCGGTCGGATCCTGGAAGCCCGCGAGAATGTAGAGGGTCGTCGACTTGCCGGACCCTGAAGGGCCAAGGAACGTCATGAACTCGCCCTCGGCAATGTTCATGGTGACGTCCTTAACGGCCGTGAACGAGCCGAACTTCTTTCGAATGCCGCGGATGCTGAGGAAGGGTTCAGTCATGTCTTTTGTCCCTTACGGAAGAGTGACGCGAGCACCATCAGCACGATGGTAAATGCGATAAGAAGGGTGGAGGCTGCGGCAATCACCGGCGTCAGATCCTGTCGGAGCGTCGCCCAGATCTTGACCGGGAGCGTTTGCAATGTCGGGCTCGCCATGAAGATGGCCAGCACCACCTCGTCCCAGGACGCGAGGAACGAAAAAACCGCAGCAGCGAAGATACCGTGGCTAACCGCAGGAACGGTGACCCTCAGGCGCGCCTCCCACGGGCTCGCACCGCAGAGAACCGCCGCATCCTCGATCGATTTGTCGAATCCCTCAAGCGCGTTGCCGATCGAGATGATCGAAAACGGCAGCGCGATCAGCAGGTGGGCAATAATGAAGGCGAGCGTCGTTCCTGCCAGGCCGAGTTTTAGGAACAGGGCGTAAAGCGCCACTGCCAGCACGACCACCGGCAGGATCATCGGTGTCAGGAACAACGCACGCAACGCTTCCCGCCCCACGAAGGTGCCTCTGTTGAGCCCCAGTGCAGCCAAAAACCCGATCGCGACCGACAAAACGGTCACGATGGCGGCGATCTTCAGGCTGGTCAGTGCGGAGTAAAGCCAACGCGGGTCTGCGAACAATTGATGATACCACCTGAAGGTCCAGGATGGCGGCGGAAAGATCAGCCATTGCGACGAGCCGAATGACAGCGCGGCAATGAAAACGATCGGCATCACCAGGAACAGGCAGACCAGGACCGTCAGGCCGATCAGGAAGGTTCGAAGTCCGCCGAGTTTTTCGAAATCGAGCAGCATGATCACCTCGCCCTGTTGGGATTGAAGTATTTGAGCTGCACCGCGTAGAGCGCCAGCGTCACGACGAGAAGCACGAGCGCTGCGGCCCCACCCATCCCCCAATTGACAAGCGATTGCACGAACTGCGCCACGAGTTCGGCGAGCATCATGTTGGAGGTGCCACCGAGCAGCGCCGGGGTGACGAAGTAGCCAAGCGACATGACGAAGACCATCAGTGCGCCGGAGGCGATGCCAGGCAGGGAAAGCGGCAACAGCACGCGCAGGAAACACTGCAATCGAGTGGCACCACAAAGGGCTGCCGCGCGCAAAATCGCGGGGTCGATGGCGCGGATGACACCTATCAACGGCAGTATGACGAAGGGCAGCATGATGTAGGTCATGCCAATGGTCACGCCGACGAGGTTGTTGACGAGAGGAAGCGGCGTGTCGATGACGCCAAGCCCCATCAGGGTCTTGTTGACGAGACCGGTGCGCTGCAACAGCACCATCCACGCGTAGGTGCGGGCAAGCAGGTTCGTCCACATCGACAGGATAATGATCGCCAGAATGAGTCGCGACCACCGCTCGGGCATGATGGCGAGCAACCAGGCGACCGGATAGCCGACAACGATTGCGATGACGGTGACGACCCCGGCAACGATGAACGTGTTGAGGAAGATCCTCAGATATGTCGTCGAGCCCAAAAGGGTCGCGTAATTCTGGAGCCCCGGCTCAGGCTCCAATACGCTTCGCAGCAGGAGCATCAGCACCGGAAGAATGAAGAAGACCGCGACGAGTAGGAGCGCAGGGACAAGATAGCCGAAGCCGCTGTCCCTCGTCCCGCTGCCCCTTGCGCTGACTGTCGCCGAAAGAACCATTGTCGAACATCCGTTGGGTTGGTGGCGGACCGGGTATTGGCCGATCCGCAAGCGTCTTGGCAGATGTTTCCTATTGCGCCTGCCACGCGTACCAGCGCGTACCGATCTCGTCGCGATGCTCGGCCCAATACTGCATGTCCGCGTTCACCTGGGTCTCGGCCTGCATGTCGGGGAGGCTCTTGCGTTGCTCGGGCTCCATCAGCGCAGCCGACTTCACATTGATCGGCGCGTAGCCGGTGACGGCAGCGAATTCCGCCTGAGCCTTGTCGCTGGTGGCCTGCGCAATGAACTTCATTGCCGCTTCCTTGTTCTTCGTGCCCTTCGGAACGACGAGTGCGTCAGCGGCAGTGATGTTGTTGGTCCACGAGGTTTCAACCGTGACGCCGGTGTCAGCGAGCGCCGTCAGACGGCCATTCCAGAAGGAACCGAACGGCGCCTCCGCCGAGGCGAGCAACTGCTGGGATTGCGCGCCGCTATCCCACCAGATGATGTCGGCCTTGATCGTGTCGAGCTTCTTGAAGGCACGATCGAGATCGAGTGGATAGAGCTTGTCGGCGGGAACGCCGTCGGCAAGAAGTGCGGCCTCGATCACACCGGGGGCCGACCACTTGTAGAAGGTGCGCTTGCCGGGGAACTTCTCTGTGTCGAACAGGTCTGCCCAGGTTTTCGGGCAGGCCGCGACCGCGTCCTTGTTGCAGCCGATAACAAAGGAATAATAGAAGCTCCCGACCGAGTAATCGGTGACAAAGCGTGGATCAAGGTTCGCCTTGTCAATGACCGCGAAGTCGAGCTTCTCGAGAAGGCCCGCCTTGCCAGCCTGAACGGCGTAGTCGCCCTCCACATCGACCACATCCCAGGTGACGTTGCCGGCCTCGACCATCGCCTTGAGCTTGCCGTAGTCGGTCGGACCGTCCTGCGTCACATTGATGCTGGTGCTCGCCGCGAAAGCGTCCGCCCAATGGGCCTTCTGTGCGTCCTGGGTCGTTCCGCCCCAACTCGTGAAGACCATGTCCTCAGCGGCAGCGGTCCCTGCGGCAAAGCCGAGCGTTGCCGAGACAAGCGCGATTGCAATTCTCTTCTTCATGTTCTCATCCTCCCAGTTCAGTTGTTGGTTCCGGTCGTCACACCGGCGCTGTGCCTCCAAGCGGCGAAAAAGCCGCCGGTGTCATGATCTTGTTGTCCGCAGTCACGATCAGGTCGCGGATCTTCGGCAGGAAGGCCTGCCATTCGGGATCGGCAGCAAGGCGGGCACGCCGCGCCTGGCGGTCGTCGAGGCTGTCGAAACCCCAGATATGCACGATCTCGTTGATCGGGCCGATCTCGGACGAGAAGTAGCCGACGAGGTTTCCGAGGTGGCGCTTTTGAATGGCAATGCCGATCTCTCCGACGACCTTGAGGTATTCGGGGATGCCGCCGTTCTTCAGCCGGTAGGTGCGGATTTCGTAGTACATGGCTCACCGCATCACGAATGGATCAGGGAACGGCTCGTCCGACGTGCGCAGCCAGACAGTCTTGGTTCTGGTGTAGTCGAGCGCCGCAGCAAGCCCTCCTTCGCGCCCATGGCCGGACTGGCCATAGCCGCCGAACGGCGCGATCGGCGAAACGGCGCGATAGGTATTGATCCAGACGATGCCGGCCCGAAGCCTCTTCACCATCCGATGCGCGCGGGTGAGGTTCTGCGTGAACACACCGGAGGCCAGGCCATAACGCGTGTCGTTGGCCAGCCGCACCGCTTCGATCTCGTCGGAAAATGACACGACCGAGAGGACAGGCCCGAAGAGTTCCGTCTCGACAGAGGGCGAATTGACGCCGTCGCAGTCGAGGATAGTCGGTTGGTAGTAGAAGCCATGGCCCTCGCCTGCCTGGCCGCCGGCAACGACCTTTGCGCCGGCACTCACGGATGCGGCAACCACACTTTCGATATGCTCCCGCTGCCGGCGGGTGCAGAGCGGGCCGACCTCAGTCGCCATGTCGAGTGGTGCGCCGATCCGGATCGCAGCAGTCTTGGCCTTCAGCATGGCCAGGAAACGATCCTTGATCGAGGCTTCAACGATCAGCCGTGAGCCAGCCACGCAGCTCTGTCCGGTGGCAGCAAAGATCCCTGCAACCTGCGCGTTGGCCGCACTTTCAAGATCGGCGTCAGCAAAGACGATGAAGGGCGACTTGCCACCCAGTTCCAGCGAGGTGCTCGCGAGGTTTTCTGCGGAATTGCGCACGACCTGGGCGGCCGTCGAGGGTCCTCCCGTGAACGCGATATGCGCGACGCCTGGATGCCTTGTCAGGGCGCTGCCACAGGAGGCACCAAACCCGGTCAGGATGTTGACTACGCCTTTCGGGAAACCGGCTTCGTGTACCAGGCGAGCAAATTCCAGCATTGGCGCCGGGCCATCCTCAGATGCCTTAACGACGAGCGTGCAGCCGGCGGCGAGTGCCGGACCGATTTTGACGGCAGCGAGAAAGAGTTGGCTGTTCCAAGGCACGATCGCCGCCACAACCCCGACCGGCTCGCGCCGTGTCCAGACATCCATATCCGATTTGTCGATCGCCAACGTGGCACCTTCGATCTTATCGGCGAGACCGGCATAGTAGCGGTAATATTCCGCGACATAGGCGATCTGGGCGGAGGTCTCGCGAATGATCTTGCCGGTGTCGCGGGTCTCAAGCTCGGCAAGGCGCTGCGCGTTTTCCTGGACGAGGTCGGCGAGCTTGTAGAGCAGCTTGCCGCGAGCGCTTGCCGTCATTGCCGGCCAGGCGCCGCCCCAGAGCGCTTGTTCGGCGGCCCTGACTGCTCGGTCGACATCATCGTCTCGCGCTTCCGGCATCGAGGCCCAAACCTCTCCGCTTGCGGGATCGAGGGAGTCGAACCGGGAGGTTCCGTCCTCAAACAGACCGTCGATATATTGCTGGAATCTTTGCATCACAGCCTCACTTGAAAGCTGGCATCACGTCGGCGATGAAGCGCTCGAGCGAAGCTTTCTTGCGCTCGAAGCTCATGCCTGTGTCGATCCAGAACGAGTATTCGTCGAAGCCGAGGTCCTCGTAGACCTTGAGGCGCTTGATCACCTCGTCTGCCGTGCCGATCGGCATGTTCGCCTGCATCTTTTCTGGCGCGAGGTTCGAGTTGGCGGCCAGTTCTTCTTCGCTGAGACGCGCGATCAGACCCTGGTTGATGGGCCGCTCGTTCTTGAACCAGGCGAAGAAGTAATTGTAGTAGGCGCTCACCTCGCTTGCCGCCTGCTCGATATCGGCCTGACTGCTGCCGACATAGGTGTGGAGAAGCAGCATGATCTTTGGACGCGGCACCCCTGGCACTTTCTCACAAGCCGCGTTGAAGCGTTCCATCAGGCTGGCAATTTCGGCCTCACCGTTGGCGAGCGGCGTGCACTGAACGTTACAGCCATTGGCGACCGCGAATTCGTGGCTGTTCGGATCGCGCGCCGCCACCCAAATCGGCGGATGCGGCTGCTGTACCGGCTTCGGAGCGGACGTGGTTGAAGGAAACTTCCAGAACTCTCCATCATGCGCGTAGTCGCCGGCCCAGATCCCCTTGACCGCCGGGATCAACTCCCGCATCCGCTGGCCGGCGCCCCAGGCGTCGAGGCCAGGCAACAGACGCTCGTATTCGAAACTGTAAGCGCCGCGGGCGATACCGAGATCGAGGCGACCGCCCGAGATGATGTCGGTCATTGCCGCTTCTCCGGCAAGCTTGATCGGATGCCAGAAGGGAGCAATCACCGTGCCGGTACCGAGCCGGACATTCTTCGTCCTCCGCGCGAGGTCGGCCATGTTGACGAAGGGGTTCGGCGCGATGGTGAAATCCATGCCGTGATGCTCACCGGTCCAGATCGCATGCATGCCGCCCCTGTCGGCGATCTCGCAAAGCTCAACGAACTCCTCGTAGAGCTCCTGATGGTTCTGGTTGGCGTCGAGCCGCTCCATGTGCACGAAAAGCGAGAATTTCATGGTTCATCCTTTCGCGGCCACGGCGTGGACGCGGCCCTTTTCCTGATTGCCGAAATAGACCCCGAAGTTGCCGAGCATGCTTTCCGACCCGTAGCGTTTGACGATGTCACGCACGGCTGCATCGGAAATCTCGGCAAGCGGAGGATTGTTGACCGGGAAGAATCGCCCTACCTGAGGCTCACCCTCACCAAGTCCAACCCGATAGACGACGTGCTGGCGCCCTGTTTTCGTATCCTCGTAGACGGAATACAGAAGGCCCGTTTGCACGCTCAGTCCGGTCGCATCTGCAAGGTGCGCCTCCAGTCCCTCCAGGCCTTCGCTTTCGGCCTTTTCAACGAATGGCAGAGTCCAACCGCCTTTGCCATCTTCAACGAGAAGGACGTTGTCGTCGCGCACGGCTACGGCGCCGAGCAGGAGCGTGCTGTCCGCCGAGGCGAGCAGGCTCTTTTCGGCAAGCGTCGGCGTAAAATAGCCGCCGCGCGCATAACCAAGCCCGGTCATACCGCTGTTTTCGAAGGCTTCGATGCGGCCAATCAGAATGACATGATCTCCGGCATCCACGACATCGTGCGACGCACAGTCGAACCAGGCGGCGACATCGGTAAAGACCGGCGCCCCGTGGGGACCCTTTCGCCAGGTGACCGCCGCGAAGCGATCCTCGACCGGCCGGGCAAACGTATTCGAAACGTCCTTCTGCCCTTCGGACAGGATGTTCACGCCAAAGCCCTTGGCCGTGGTGAGGGTTGCGCAGTTGCGCGACGTCTTGGCAAGGCAGACGAGCAACAGCGGCGGATCAAGCGAAACGCTCGTGAAGCTGTTGGCGGTAAAGCCGATCGGCGCGCCCTCTTCGTTGTAGGACGTGACGACTGTCACGCCGGTCAGAAAGGCGCCGAATGCATCCCGCAGAGATCGGGCGTCAAAAGTCATTTCTCTACCTCCCAATTCAGCCAATCCATGAGTGCCTCGTTCACCTCCTCCGGTGCTGTGAGGTTCACCATGTGGCGATGCCCAGCGATCACCACGGCCTCGCCGCGAACTGTGGCGGCGGCCATTTCCCGAGCCATTTCCGCGGTCGAGTTCAAGTCGCCGTCGCCGGTCAGGAAGAGCGCCGGGCATGAAACTTTCGGCCAGCAGTCCGCGTAAAGGGAATCTCCCGTTGCGAAGGCCCGGTAAGCCGTCGCGTAGCCGGCAACATCAACCGCCTGCAGCAGAGCGCCGACGAGCCTATAGGCGTCGCCGCCTCGCTCCTCCGATGAAAACCATCGGTCAAGCGGCGCGTTGCGATCGAAGACGCCGCTGACGATCTCGTCTGCCCTGGCCTCGACAGCGTGCCGGGCTGTGATGCTGCGCTTGTAGACACCATTCAGCAATGCCACGCGGCGGATCCTGTCGGGCAACGAGGAAACCGCGCCGGTGGCAATGAGTGCTCCCATCGAGTGCCCAACAACATTGACGTCGCCGAGGTCGAGCTCGCTCAGGAAGTCTCCGAACCAGTCCACGTAATTGGATAGCACCGGCGGCTTCCCCAGAGCCGCGGAAAGGCCATGGCCGGGCAGGTCAACTGCAATCACACGCGCGCGGCGCTGAAGGAATTCGATCTGGGGCTGCCAGGCCTCGATCCGCATCCCCACGCCATGGACGAGGATGACCGTTTCGTCACCCTCGCCTTGATCAAGGTAGGCGATGCCCGAAGGGGTCCTAGACCGCTGCAGGGTTTGCAACATTGTTGCCCAGCTCCTTCAGATCCTGGTAGCGATCGCCGATGCGGTGATGCGGCCGGCCGCCAATGGACGCGCCGAGAGCAACAACGATCTCGTCGGCCGCCGGCGCATCGGGAATGGCGCATTGAATCGTCAGGTAGTGCGAGCGCCGCCCCTCGTCGTTCTTATCCATCAAGGGGATCATGACCGGCGCATTGGCGGGGCCGCGCGTGTTGCAGAAAGCGAGATAGGACTTCGCGCCGACGGCCGTGCGGTAGTGGTTGCCGAACCGGAGCGTGTGGATCAGCGCCGAGGCGTGTTCGATCTCGCCATCAAGGCCGACCACGGCCGATTTCCCATAAGCCTCGACCATTTCTCCGCTTCCCGCCGTATCGATGATCATCTTCGTCAGAAGCTCGCCAAGGACGGGCGCGACCTCGTGGATCTCGGGCTTGAGGTCTTCGACAAAGCCCCTGCCCGCCCAGGGGTTTTTCACGACAGCGATGGCGGCGATCAACGTCAGCGGTTTCGCCGCTTCCTTCCCCCCTTCGATGAACGTCTGCTCGACATGCAAAAGCGTTTTTCGAACCACGGCCGGCATTGCGATCTCCTGTCAATTTGTCTTCTCGTATGTTGGTATACCATAAGACCACGTGTCAAGACCTTGTGCCGGAGATTTTTTGCAGGTAGAGGAAGATATGACCAAAAACAGCGATGCACTTGCCGCCCTCAGGATCGATACGCCTCCCGCAACGTTGCGAGAGATCGCGCTCGAGCGCATGAGACGAGCGATCATCAGTGGCCTGTTTGAGCCAGGCGAGAGATTGGTCGAGCGAGCCCTCTGCGATCAGCTTGGGGTCTCTCGTTCCGTCATTCGCGAGGTCATCCGCCATCTAGAGGCGGAAGGACTCGTAGAAATGCTCGCAAAGCAGGGCCCGATCGTCGCCAAACTCAGTTGGGATGACGCACGGCAAATTTATGACATTCGGGCTGCACTGGAAGCGACCGCTGTCGCCGACTGCGCCAGGGCCGCAAATTCTGACGTCAAGGCGAAACTACGCGTTGCATTGAATGAGCTGGACCGCACATCCAGCGAAAACTCCCCGCCAGGTATCCTGGACGCGACGACCGAGTTCTACCGGATCATCTTCGAAACAGCTGGCCACAACATCGCTTGGGACATTGTCAGCCGGTTGAACAGCCGAATTTCGCGCCTTCGCGTTATGACCCTTTCGACTGCCAATCGAACAGTTTCCGGACCGGCGCAGATCCGAGAGATTTTCGCAGCAATTGAAAAAAATGATCCCGAAGCGGCTGCGGCTGCCTGCCGATCGCATGTTGGTGCCGCTGCGGCAATCGCCCGTACAATTCTCGCATAGCCTTCTAGGGGCGGAACCGTAGTGTAGCGCGTGCAGGGGCCACGGGAATTTAGGCTGCAGGCATACCTCCCGGCCCGGATCGACGGAATAGATCACAGCGAAGACAACCCGCCGTGGATCTTCGCGATCGGTGCTGCCGCGCTAGGTATCGACATCTTGGAATTCTTCGGCGTTCCCGTCAGCGCCATCGGATCCACTGACGCCTGGTGGGACACCGAAGTACTCCCGCGACCTCACGGGACGCACCGTTCCGGACGATACATGGCCTTTATCAACCAAAGACAGCGACGGCTGATTTGACGATGATCCCACCATCCGGACTTCTGCGCAGTTGACGGCCGGTAGCAGCGCGAAAGACTTGCAGCAATTGCAGCGCCGGCGGTACCCGTGACCACATTGTTTTCATGCGCTCCCTGCCATTTCGGCTTTTTCGCACAGCCTGGCCAGTCACAATGCGCTGTGACCAGCGGAAACCGATCTCGTGGAAATACAGGTCGGCATGCTGCGGGCTGATATGATGAAAGACGCCGGCAATGGTGCGGCGGACACGGGAATTGAAACCTTCGACCGAATTGACATGAACGGCGTCGCGAACGTATTCGCGGCTGGAATGCTTCACGGTGTCATGCCTGGCATAGTTCTCGCCAAGGGCCATGAACGCTGTCGCCTCATCGCTCATCAAATAGGCGTCGGGGTCGATCTGCGCTTCGGCGGCACGCGCCGCTGCACGGAGCGAAAGACCCGTCACCACCGCAGCACGCGCGTCACCGGCCGGAGTGCCGGGTGTGACGTCATCTGGTCGCTGCACGATCACCATGACCGGCGTCTTCTGGGTATTCGGCAGACCTTTTCGGCCTCGTCCAGGCGGTGGATCGTCTGGATTTATTCTCGGTCGCCCACCAAGATGAAAATGGTCGATCTCCACCGTGCCGTCGAGCACGTGCTCGCGCGCCGCCATGAGACGCAGCGCGTGTCCCATCCGCCAGGCCGTGGGTTGGCTCACCCCGAGAGCCTCGGCCAGGCGCACCGAGGACAAACCTTTATCCGACTGCAGCATAAGCCACATGCCCTTCAGCCAGACACGCAAAGGAAGTTTTGTGGAATGCAGAGGCGTGTGTGTCGTCACCGTGAACTGGAACCGGCAATCGCCGCTGGAACATTGATAGAGACCCGGACGCGCACGCCGCTTGCCCATATCGCGCCCGGCGATCGCGATCGAACGTTTGTAACCACAGGCAGGACAAACTCTCCCAGCCGGCCACACCATGCTTTCCAGCAATCGCCGACACTGCTCCTCATCGCGAAAGGCCACGATCATATCTTCTGCGGTCCGAATGTTGGTAAGCGCTGCAAGCATCGTTTCCGACATTCTCATCTCCCTCGGATCATGCCCGAAGAATCGCATGGCAATCCCCGGACAGCAAGGATATTGCTGTCTTTTGTTGATAAAGGCCCGATACATTATGCGATCCGAAAGGCACAAAGCAGGAACATCAAATGAACAAGCCCTTCGTTGAAGGCGCAGCTGCCGCGGCTTAACGTCTTCGCTGGCGGCCCCGAGCGCCGTCCATGGCAGAGCCTACAATCGCGAGCGAAACGCATCGATCATCGCTCTTGAGACGTCGCTCGGATAGCAGATTGGAGCAGCACCTCCCGGCTTCGAATACGCGCTCCTGCGCCCGCAACGCCGCCCAGCGCGGTCGCGACTCTCCGGGCATGGGCACGAGCCACTATAACCGGAGATCGACTCAGCGATGATGCGCTGCACGATCACGGAATCGGAAATCCGCGGAACTCTGCCTGGCTCCTCACGGGAGGACTCTCCGGATGCGGAGTTGTCGCGCTTTGGCTCCGACCGAGGTGTGTCGGAACTCAGGAGATGTGATGCGATCCACCCCTCCCGCCGTGTGAGATCGTCTTGGACATGCGACCATTCGCCGTCGACAGACAGTAAGCGGACCGGCCGACCCGCATTGTAGCGATCGAGGATCGGAAACTTTTTCCCCGGTCCCTCTCGTAAGGCGACGCGCTTGCCGCGTACGAAAAACGTGGCGATCACTTCCGTGTCGGCGCTTTGAACCGTTGCAGAGGACTTGTCTTGCTGAGGCGCAGCGGCGAAGACTTGGGTGCCGCCTGCCGCCCCGGGTTTCTGTTCTTGCAGGACAATTCTTGCTGAAGGCAGCCGCGTTTCAATGACCGCCGCTCGCTCGTCGCTATTCGCACCGAGCCAATAGATCAATGTTGCAGCTACGGCCCCGCCAACAAGAAATCGTCGCATGATACTTCCCCGCCCCTGGGTTGTATCATTTAGCGCTTTCTGGAAGACGGCAAGCCCACGAAATAGTATCCGGGCTCGTGACCGATATCCGCATTATCGTTCAAACACGCACGGAAATCTCCGATCGAGATCCTTGACCCGTCGCTCTGTTAACCGTTGCGGCTTTTTTGTGTTGCAACTTCAATTTGATCAATGTTCTCTGAATATAAACAGAGCGTGGGAGTTTCCGTTCGGCCTCATTCGCATATGGGCATTCTGCCTGGCCTTTTCGCTTGTGGGCAATCCAGCGCTCGCTGCCACGAAGAAATTTGGTCCCTTCTCATTCGAGGAGAGCGACCCCAGCGTCATCACCCTCGCAGGCGAGATCGACCTCTATTCCGCCCTGAATTTCAGGCGGGCGCTGCATGCTTCTCAGAAGGCCAGATTGCTGGTGCTCGACAGCGTCGGCGGCGCTGTCCAGATGGCACTGCTGATAGCTGACGACGTGAATGAGAGGCGCCTCTCCACCTTTATCCCGAAAGGCAAAGGTTGCTATTCGGCCTGCGCCTTTATTTTTATGGCGGGTGTCGAGCGCCAGGTAGACGGTGAGCTTGGCGTCCACCGCTGTCGATTTCCGATATCATCGACATGCTCGCTCGTTTCGATACGCCGGCGGAAGTCATGACAACGATGTTCAAGACGCCTCCGTCGCAGATGCATGTGTTCTCGAGCGAAGAAATCGGTCGCTATAAGCTCAACCGCAAGGGCGCCGCGACGACCTCGAACGAGCCGATTCCCACAACTCCGGCCGTCAGTCTCGAGGGTGCGCCCCCCTCGACGGCAAACTCAACCGCACTTCCCACCCCTGAGCCAAACAGCCAACAAGTGGCCGCTACCAACCCTTCGCCGATCGATCCCGGTCAGACTGACAAACTGTCGGCAATTGAAGAGTTCGCCCGTAAGCCGACGCGGATCGCCGTCTACACTGGCCTTGACCTGTTTGGCGATGACCTCGCGTCGAAGAGAACGGTCGACGTCGCCAAGTGCGCCACGAGCTGCCTGGAGATGAATGGCGTCTGTAAAGCGTTCACCTTCAATGCCAATCCGAAGATTGTGCGCGGACAGAATTGCTTTCTGAAAGCAAACGAAGGTCGCGCGGATGGCAACTCGGTCGCTATCTCTGGGAAATTCCTGGCGAGCGCTGATCCAGACCCAACGCCATTTAGCATGGGCACAATCGATCCGAAGAAGGCGCTGTTCGAGGATGTCGATCTGCCTGGAGGCGACCTCGGCGTTCGCGCGTCGATCACGAACGCGACGCCACTTCAGTGCCGACTGGCCTGCATCGACAATGACCGGTGTGTTGCCTTTACTTACATTAAGAAAAAGCGGGAGTGCTGGATGAAAGGTGCCGTCGGCACACCTCTCTTCAAGTCCGGCATGATTTCCGGATTGAAGAGTTTTCAAACGTTCGCACCGGCAAAAGTAGTCGGACTCGAGTGACGACCGACCGCAGTGACCATCTAGTACCTTGAACGGATTCGATTCGGCGCCGCGGTGACCGGGCACCGGTGTGCCCTTCACACGCGCGGTATCTCCTATCCAGACGCCCGGTCAGGGCCGCTTGCCAAACGCAGGCCTATTCACGATCCGGAAAACGATATCGGCGAACGAGCCAAAGCTTCTCGTATACGCCTCCCGTTCGGCATCGGCAGCGGTCTTGCCGATATCCCGCAGAAGATGTTCGCTCTGCCGGTGCCATGGGACAACCGGATTGATGGCAGCAATCCATAGGTCGTGCAGGCGCGTCCACCACCAGGGCCTCTCGGCTGCCGTGCCCATATCCTCTTCGCCTTTACGGATGAAACTCATTGCACTACCCTCCAACCTCGGCGTGGGCATCGTCCGCAACGATCCTCCGTCCCCGTCAAAAGGGTGTGAGGCCGCGTGTGATGGATTCGTAAAAAGAAGGCTTTGGCGAATTCGATGAGACGCCCCTTCCTCACCCTGCTGGGCGGTTTCGACTGCGCGGGCCTTGTTGCAGGGTCTCCAGCCTCGACGCGCAAGGCGCGTGGCTTGGTGGCTTATCTGGCGCTCCTGGCCGGACGCTCCCAATCACGCGAGAAACTTGCCGCCTTGCTATGGGGCGGGGTGGGCGAAGAGCAGGCCCGCGCGAACCTGCGGCAAACTTTGTCGGTGCTGCGGCGAACGCTGGAGGCGACAGGGCGGGAATGGCTCGTGATCAAGGGCGACCGGGTGACGCTCGACCTTCGCGATGCCGATCTTGACGTCTCGCAGTTTGAGGCCCTGGCTGCCGGCTCTGCGACGGACGACCTCGAACAGGCGATCGCCCTCTATTCCGGAGAACTCCTCGAAGGCTTCAACCTTGCGGAAGAGCCGTTCGAAGACTGGCTTCGCACCGAACGGGAAAGGTTGCGGCTGCTTGCCATTGCCATTCTGGAGAAACTCGTCAGCCGCCGCATCGCGGGAAACGACTCGGGCGCCTCCGTTCCCGCGGCAACACGCCTGCTCAGCCTCGAGCCGCTACGGGAGGACATACACCGCACACTGATGCGCGCCTATGCGACGAAGGGGCAGTTCAATCTCGCCCTCGCACAATATCAGCGCTGCTCCGATACGCTGCGCAAGCAGTTGGGCGTCCAGCCCGAGCCAGAAACACAGGCCCTCTACCAGGATCTGCGGGCGCGGCGCACAGCACCGGTTGCCGGGCGGCCGCCAGAAGAAGGGGTGGCCGTTCGAAGGCCGCGCTCAAACCCTCTACGTGAAATCGGAGGGGGTCAACATCGCCTACCAGGTGACAGGCGACGGCCCCTTCGACCTCGTCTATGTGCAAGGCTGGGTTTCTAATCTGGACTACGCCTGGGAGTCGCCGAG
>Ga0207426_1000676_pt1 | contig 41457 bp, 32 predicted proteins | sample AraplaMF_Cvi_mMS_FD_184265 | JGI IMG/M metagenome (GOLD analysis project Ga0207426, IMG submission 184265) | Arabidopsis root microbial communities from the University of North Carolina, USA - plate scrape MF_Cvi_mMS (SPAdes) (version 2) | ecosystem: Host-associated > Plants > Roots > Endosphere... | reverse complement strand
TGTTCGGTCTGAAAGCGGCCGTGGCGGAGTGCATCTTGAAGGCCGCCGCGCACGGGCACACGTCGTATGACGGGTTGGTGACGGTCGCGTCCGATCAGATCCAGCAGATCATCTCGATGCTGACCTAGGGTTTGTCGCGCGCCGGGCAGCGCCTCGTGCGCGTGTCCCGCGAGAGCCGTGATCGTCAGCAGCGCAGCATAGCGGCCCGCCGGTCTCGATCGGTTGACTGGGTTTGCTTCAGTGATTCGCGTCACAGCCGCCGGTCATCCGATCGGCGTACTCATTCGCTTACTGGTGCAGACGAAGGCGGAATGGTCCGCCAATCCTGACAGGAGCAGACAATGCAGAACGTGGAGCAGGCGGGAGCGAAGACCCAGATGCTGGCCGACGCAGAACTCGATCGCGTCAGTGCCGGCGACATGGCGATCGACCTCGCCGTGAAGGCATACCTGGCGTTGCAGCAGCGCCTGATGGATGCCGTTCATCAGCCGGTGACGTCGCCGCCGACCATGAGCCTGCATATGCGATGAGCGGGGCACGGCACTGAAAGTCGCGGCTTGAGACCGGTGCTCCGGCCGCAAAAACCGAACAAGCTTTTGATTGTACTGGCGCACCCGACACGATTCGAACGTGTGACCTTTGCCTTCGGAGGGCAACGCTCTATCCAGCTGAGCTACGGGTGCTGACCGAGGCTTCATTTAGCCGATTGGCGGGGGACGGGCAACCGCTTCCGGCCGGGAGTTTTTAGGCCGAATTTCTAGGCCGATCTTCGGGCCGCACGGCCAGGAACCGGCTCCCGGCCCTGACAGGCGAATTCGGCGAGCATGCGTTCGGCGCAGATGACGCGGTTGCGGCCGAGCCGTTTGGCCGCATAGAGCGCCTCGTCGGCCGCGCCCAGCAAGCTGTCGGGATTGCTGTCGGCCGAGGTGGGGACATGGCTGGCAACGCCGACGCTCAGCGTGACGTGGCTGCCCGCGCCCTCGGCGGCGTGGGTGATCCCAAGGGCCAGCACAGCGGTGCGGATCGCCTCGGCGACGGCGCAGGCGCTGTCGCAATTCATGTCCGGCAGGATCAGCGCGAACTCCTCGCCGCCATAGCGGCTGGCGAGGTCGAGCGGGCGTACCGCATGGCGGCTGACGACGGAGGCGACCGCGCGCAGGCATTCGTCGCCGCTCTGGTGGCCGTGACGATCGTTGAACAGCTTGAAATGATCGACGTCGACGAACAGCAGCGCCATCGGCTTCTGCGTCCGCTGGGCGCGGCCCCATTCGGTCAGCAGAACCTGGTCGAAGGAGCGGCGGTTCGACAGGCCGGTCAGTCCGTCCTTGGTGGCGAGCTCCTTCAGCGCCATCTCGGCGCGCTTCTGGTCGGTAAGGTCGCGTAGCGTCTCGACCACGGCGATCAGATTGCCGGCATCGTCGTGGATCGGACCGGCGTCGAAGGCGAGATAGAGCTGGCTGCCGAGCTTCGGCATCACGCACCAGTTCTCGGCGGAAAAGCCGAGGCCGTTATGGCCGCGCGCGGCATATTCCGAATAGAGTTCGGGCAATTGCTCGGGCTGGTCGAGCGCGACGAGGTCGGCAAGGCACGGGCGCCGGGTGTTGTAGAACGCCTGCCAGTGCTTGCTGGTGCCGATCACCTCGGACGCCGCAAGGCCGGTCAGCCGCTCGCAGGCCTTGTTCCAGATCACGACGCGGCGCTTCGGATCGATCACGAAGGTCGGCACCACCAGATGCTGCATCAGCCGCACGGCATAGGAATCGGCGACGTCGACGGTCTTGCCCGGAGATTTGCGAGAATCGTCTCCTCGCTTCGCCATCTCAGGCCACCGCCGCAACGGGCATCGTTTCGCCCGGACCGAACAACTTCCGTACATCGGCGGCCGGCTTCGGCGCGCTGAACAGATAGCCCTGCATCTCGGTGCAGCCGAGCGTGCGCAGCATCTCGCGCTGCGCCTCGGTCTCGACGCCCTCGGCGACCGTGGTCATGTTGCTGGCGGCGGCGATGTTCACCACCGCCTGCACGATCACGGGCGAGCCGCTCGCGTCGGCGATGTCGGCGACGAAGCAGCGGTCGATCTTGATCTTGTCGAACGGGAAACGTTTCAGGTAGCTCAGCGAGGAATAGCCGGTGCCGAAATCGTCGAGCGCAATGCGCACGCCGATCGATCGGAGCTGGTGCAGGATCGAGAGAGCGGCCTCGTCGTCGCGGATCAGCACGGCCTCGGTGATCTCGAGCTCGAGCCGTCGCGGGTCGAGCCCGGAGGCGGCGAGGGCGCCCGCGATCCGCAGCGCCAGCGTGTCGCATTTGAGCTGCACCGGCGACACGTTGACCGCGATACGGATATGCGCAGGCCACGTCGCGGCCTCGTTGCAGGCGGTGCGCAACACCCAGTCACCGAGCTCGTTGATCAGGCCGGTATCCTCGGCGACCGGGATGAATTCCGCCGGCGAGACCATGCCGCGTTCGGGATGGCGCCAGCGCAGCAGCGCCTCGCAGCCGGAGACCTCGCCCGAGCGCAGATCGACCAGCGGCTGGTAGTGAACCTCGAAGCCGCCATAGACCAGCGCCTGGCGCAGATCCTGCTCCATGGCCAGGCGGGCCTTGGCGCTTGCATCCATCTCCGGCTCGAAGAAGCGGTGGGTGCGGCGTCCCTCGGCCTTGGCGCCGTACATCGCAAGGTCGGCATTCTTGACGAGCTGGTCGAGATCGGTGCCGTCCTGCGGTGCCATCGCGATGCCGATGCTGGCATCGGTGGACAGCTGGTGGCCGAGGCAGTGATACGGCTGGCGGATCGCCTCGTAGATCCGCGTAACGAAGGCCAGCACGTCCGCGGACGACTGGATGCCGGTCTGGATCACGGCGAATTCGTCGCCCCCGAGCCGCGCGATCAGGTCGCTCTTCTTCATGCAGCCACGCAGGCGGGTCGCTATTGCTTTCAGCAATTCGTCGCCGACATGATGGCCGAGCGAATCGTTGATGCCCTTGAACTCGTCCACGTCGATATAGAGCAGCGCAAACTGGCTGCCATCCGCCACCTTCTCCAGCTCGCGCTCGATCTGCTCACGGAACAGGGCGCGGTTCGGCAGGTCGGTCAGCGCATCGTAATGCGCCATATGCGCGATCTTCTCGTCGGCGCGGCGGCGCTCGGTGACGTCGTCGACCACATTGATGAGATAACGCGGCTCGCCGGATTTGTCGCGGATGCCGATCCGCGTCGAGGTGATGTAGCGCAGCCCCATGGTCAAGCTCCGCCAGGCATGCTCGTCCTTGGTGAGTCCTTCAGCCGTCCGCAACGCGCTGCTGTCGTCGTCCGTCACAATCCTTGCGATGTCGGCTGGATAGATGTCGAAAGGAGTCTTGCCGACGATGGCTTCGCGCAACTGGCCGAACTGCTCCGCCGCGGTGCGGTTGACCAGAAGATATTGCCGGGTCTGGGCGTCCTTCACGGTGATCTGCGAAGGAATGTGGTCGATGATCTCTCGCAGGAAAGTGTAGTTGCGGTCGCGCTCCTGCTCCAGATTGCGCCGCTCGGTGATCTCCTCGATCGTGGCGACCCAACCGCCCTGTGCGAGCGGGGTGTTGATGATCTGGAAGGCGCGGCCGTTCGGCAGTTCGTGGATCCGGGTGGAAGCCGTGCCTTCCGAGACGTCCTTCAGGACTTTGGCACAGAGGGTTTCGACATCGCCGTTGAAGACCCCGCGCTCCCTGCGGTGATACAGCGCCTCGCGGATATGGCAGCCGGGCTTGATGATGTCGGCGGACAAGTCGAACATGTCGATATAGCGGCGATTGCAGGTGACGATGTACCCGGCCGCGTCGTACAGGATGAGGCCCTGGGACATGTTGTTCAGGGCCGTATCCAGCCGCTGGCGCTCCGCTTCGATGCGCTGCTGCGCGTCGCGGTTCTGCCGTTTGATCTGACGAACGATCAGGAACAGGATCAGCGCGATCACCGCCGCCGACAGCGTCGCCGTGGTCACCATGAATCCGGTCTGCTGCCGCCAGTCAGCGAGCGCCGCGGCTGTGGTGTTGGTGGCGACGATGACCAGGGGGAAGTGCTGCAGCGATGCGGCGGATCCCAGCCGTTCCTCGCCGTCGACGGGACTTCTGACCCGCAGCGTTTGCTGGCCGCCCTTGGTCAGCACCTTCTCCATCAAGGGCGCACCCTTGTAGCTCCGGCCGATCAATTCCTCGAGGTGCGGATAGCGCGCCAGCATCTTGCCTTCGCGGTCGAACAGCGCAATCGCGGCGCCCTCGGCGAGCGCCACGGACGCGAAGTAGCGCTGATAGCTGTCGGGATCGATGCGCCGGACCATGGCGCCGACGAAGGTGCCGTCCGGCAGGCTCAACCGGCGCGCCACGATCGTGGTCCATTTGCCGATCAGGAAGCTGCGTACCGACTCCAGCTGGACTGGCTCGGCCATCGGATTGGATTTGAAAGCCTGGAAATAGGCGCGCGTGGAGACGTTGATCTTGGGCAGCGGCTCCGCGCGCGACCAGTTGATGATCTCGCCGTCGGCATCGTAGATCACGATGTCGCCGAGATAGGACACGGCGCTGATCTTGCCGCGCAGCATCTGATTTGCCGCAGGTCCCGACATCCGCTCACGGAACATCGCGGCGGAGGTGATCGCCGGCAGGTTTATCTGTCCGATCACATCAGCGGCGATGATGTCGGAGTCCTCGAATTGCTGGTCGAAGTGCCGCGCGATCAGCTGCACGGTGTTCTCGAGTTCGCGCTCGCGATTGGTCAGCGTCCGCTCGCGGAATTCGCCGACGGCCATCGCGGTGACGGAGAAAATGCCTGCCACCAGCAGCGCGCCCGACAGGGTCAGCCACAGCACCGGGCCGCGCCGCATGACAGCGTCCCAGCCGCCTTTCGCGGCCAGGAACATCGCGGCTGCCATCCCTCGGAAAAACTGGCGCATTCCCACTCCCTGGAGGAACAGGAATACACCGGACAAATGGCGCAAAGCTTAGGAAAGCCGGTTACTCATGCATTAAGCAGGTTGCGCATTTCTACGAATATCCATCAAAGCGGGAATCGCCTGACGGCACGTTCCGGTTGCGCGCCGCAGTGCGTTGCATCGTTAACGGATGTTTAATGCGAGGCGCCTGCGCTCTTGTCGCCGCCGCCGCTGCGGAGGCGTCCGACCACGCCGGTCGGGAAGAAATAGACGCTGGCGATGAACAGCAGGCCGAGCCAGAGCAGCCAGCGGTCCGGATGCAGCAGCCCCGGCAGCAACGGCAGGCCGGCCTCGGATGCCGCCCGGGAAGCGACGCCCATCATCGATTGCAGGTAGTTTTGCGCGAGGATGAAGATAGTGGCGCCGATGATCGCGCCGTAGATCGTGCCCATGCCGCCGATCACCACCATCAGCAGGATGTCCAGCATGATCGAGAAGCTGAGCGAGGTGTCGGGGCCGGCGTAGCGTAGCCACAGCGCGTTCAGGATGCCGGCGCCGGCCGCGACGAGGGCGGCGAGGCAGTTGGCGTAGGTCAGATGAAAGACGGTGCGGAAACCGAGCGCCTCGGCGCGAAATCGGTTCTCGCGGATCGCCTGCAGCACGCGCCCGAACGGCGAGTTCACCACGCGCAGCAGCGCCAGGATCATCAGGGCCGAGATCGCGAACACCAGGTAGAAAGTCAGGATGCGGCCGTTGATCTCGAAGCCGAACAGGTTTTTCGAGATCAGCACGGTGCCGGGGCGCAGCAGCTCGGGCAACTGGAAGCTGCGGCCGTCCTCGCCGCCGGTCAGCCAGGACAGCTGCGAGGCCAGCACCTGGAAGGCGGAGGCAACTGCCAGCGTGATCATGGCAAAGAAGATCGCGGCGACGCGCAACGAGAACAGGCCGATCGCGAGCGCGAGCAGCGCGGCCAGCGGCAGGCCGACGACGATGCCGGTTGCGACCGCCGCCCAGTTCGGCCCCATGCCGTACAGAGCGATCGCGATGGCGTAGCTGCCGATACCGTAGAACATGGTGTGGGCGAACGACACCGAGCCGGTATAGCCGAGCAGCAGGTCGTAGGACGCCACCAGCGCCGCAAAGACGCAGATCTTGGCCGCGACGTTCAGCGCCTTGGCGCCCGGAAACAGGAATGGCGTCGCCGCCAGCGCCAGGATGATGACGACGAGAACCAGTGTGAGCACGCGGCTGCGCGGCGGATCGCCCGACAGGATCATCATCGGCTGGTCACCGCATAGAGGCCGCGCGGCCGCCACATCAGGATGGCGACCATCAGCAGGATGTTGGAGACGAGGGCGAGTTTCGGCACCAGGAAGCCGCCGTAATTGGCCACCATCGCGACCAGGATGGCGCCGATGAAGCAGCCGCCGATCGAGCCGAGGCCGCCGATGATGACGACGATGAAGATCAACACGGTGAGGTCGTCGCTCATCGAGGCATGGACCTGTTCGCGATAGAGCGCCCACATCACGCCGCCGAGGCCGGCGAGCGCCGAGCCGGTCATGAACACGCCGAGGAACAGCCGGCGAATGCGATAGCCGAGTGCCTCGACCATCTCGCGGTTCTCGACGCCGGCGCGGATCAGCAGGCCGAGCTTGGTGCGGTTGAGAACGAGCTGGATCGCGACGAAGACGGCAAGCCCGATCAGCATCGCCAGCACGCGATATTTGGCGATCGCGACGTCGCCGAGGATGAAGGAGCCCCGCAGCGAGGCCGGCAGCGGCATCGGGATGATCTGCGGCCCCCACAGCGCATAGAGAGTCTGCTCGGCGACGATCAGCCCGCCCGTGGTCATCAGGATCTGCTTCAGGTGCTGGCCGTAAACGGGGAGGATCAGCACGCGCTCGACGACGAAGCCGAGCGCGCCGGACACCGCCATCGACAGCAGCGCGGCCGGCGCCAGCACCGCGAGGTTCATCCAGAGCGAGTCCGCTTGCACCGAAGCCGCGAACGGCGCCAGCACCAGGGTTGCGACATAGGCGCCGACGGCGATGAAGGCGCCGTGGCCGAAATTGAGCACGTCCATCAGCCCGAACACCAGCGTGAGCCCGGAGGCCATGATGAAGATCATCATGCCCATGGCGAGGCTCGCGACGGTCAGCGTCACCCAGGTGCTGGGAGACCCGATCAGCGGGATCATCAACAGTGCGACGGCGACCGGCAGCAGGATCGGCGCGATATCGCGCTTCGGCTTCGGCAGCGGATCGTTTGCGGCGAGTTCAGTCACTGATGCGCCTCCAGGCTCAGGCCGAGCAGCCGCTCCTGCAGCGGCACGTCGGCCGCGAGCGCCGCCATCTCGCCGCGATGGACGATCTTGCCGTTGTCCATCACCAGCACGGTGTCGCCGAGCTCGCGGGCAGCGAAGAAATTCTGCTCCACGAGAAGGATGGTCGCGCCGTTGCGCTTGATCTCCTTCAGGCACTCGATCAGCGCCATGACGATTGCCGGCGCAAGGCCCTTGGTCGGCTCGTCAATCAACAGCAGCTTGCGCGGCTCGACGATTGCGCGCGCGATCGACAGCATTTGTTTCTGCCCGCCCGAAAGACTACCGGCGCGCGACAGCCAGAAGCGGCGCAGCGCCGGGAAGAAGCCGAAGATCCATTCCAGCTGCTTGTCGTCCATCGGTGCGTCGCGCGCGGCGAGCACGAGGTTCTCCTTCACCGTGAGGTCGGAGAACACGGCCATGCTCTCGGGCACGTAGCCGACGCCGAGCCGGGCGATGTCGGGGGTGGCGCGGCTTTCGATGCGCTCGCCGGCGAGGCTGATTTCGCCGCTGGAGGCCTGCCACAGGCCCATGATGGTGCGCAGCGTCGTGGTCTTGCCGGCGCCATTGCGCCCGAGCAGCATCGTGACCTGCCCCTGCGGGACCGCGAGGTCGATGCCCTGGAGGATGTGGTAGCGGCCGATATGGGTATGCACGCCGGAAAGCGTCAGGAGATCGGTCATGCCGCGCCCTCCGCAACCTTCTTCGGCGCGACGCCGAGATAGGCTTCCTGCACGATCGGCGAGGCGATGACTTCGGCCGGCGGGCCGTCGGCGACGAGCTGGCCGTTATGCAGCACGATGATGCGGTCGGCGAGCGAGCGCACCACGTCCATCTTGTGTTCGACGAGCAGGATGATTTTGCTCTTGTCCCGCTTCAGCTGCGCGATCAGGTTCAGAACGACGGGCACCTCGTCGATGCTCATGCCGGCAGTCGGCTCGTCGAACATGAAGACCTTCGGCTCCAGCGCGATCATCAGCGCGACCTCGAGCTTGCGCTGGTCGCCGTGCGACAGCGCGGTCGCGGCAACGCCGCGGCGATTGCCGAGCGCGACCTGGTCGAGGATGGCATCGGCGCGCGCGATCAGGTCGCGGCGGACCGTCCAGGGCCGCAGCAGATCGTAATGGGTGCCGTCAGCCGCCTGCACCGCGAGGCGGACATTCTCTTCGACCGTCAGATTGGGAAAGAGATTGGTCAGCTGGAACGCGCGCCCGAGACCCGCGCGGGTCCGCATCGGCGCCGAGTGCTGGGTGATGTCGGTTCCGTCGAACAGGATGTGGCCGCTCGATGCGCGCAGCTGGCCCGAGATCAGATTGAAATAGGTGGTTTTGCCGGCGCCGTTCGGCCCGACGATGGCAGTGAGCTCGCCCGGGCGGAAGCTGCAGGTGACGTTGTTGACCGCGACATGGCCGCCGAAGCGGATGGTGAGGTCGCGGGTTTCGAGGGACAGCGTCATTGGTTTGGCAAATGATGAGATGAAGAAGTATCCGCGATCACACTGCGCCCCTCCCCCGCTTGCGGTGGAGCGCTGGGGAGAGGGTGTCGTCTGCGACGAAGAGTCTCCAAGAGGACAAGACCCTCTCCCGGCCTCTCCCGCAAGCCGGAGAGGTGAAGCAAGAAAGCTTAGCGCTTGTTCTTGATCGGAACGTCCATGTTCTCGATCTTCAGCTCACGCACCGGCTCGAGCACGGCCCAGGCGACGTTCGGATCGACCTTGACCTTGAAGTGATACATGCTCTGCAGCGCCTGATGGTCTTCTTTCCGGAAAACCATCTTGCCCTTCGGCGTGTCGAACTCCAGGCCTTCCATCGCGGTGATCAGCTTCTCGGTGTCGGTCGACTTCGCCTTGGTGACGGCGGCGACGACGGACATCGCAGCCGCAAAACCGCCGGCGGTGAAGAAATCCGGCGGCGCGTTGAAGCGCTTCTGGTGCTCGGCGACGAACCAGTCGTTCACCGGGTTCTTCGGGATGTCGTAGTAGTAATAGGTCGCGCCTTCCATGCCCGGCAGGCCCTTGTAGGCCGCGAGCGCCGGCAGGATGTTGCCACCGGTGGAGAGCTCGATGCCGTAGCGCTTCGGGTCCATGTCCTGCAGCTTCGCCAGCGGATTGCCGGCGCCGGCCCAGATCACCCAGATCACCTTGCGGCCGGGCTTGTCCTTCAGCGCGTCGAACAGGCGCTGGCCGACCGCAGTGAAATCCGTGGTCGAGGTCGGCGCATATTCTTCCGCGGCGAGCGTCGCGCCGGTCTTGGCCAGCGCGTCCTTGAAGGCGGCGACGCCGTCGCGGCCGAAAGCATAGTCCTGCGCCAGCGTGGCGACGGTGACGCCCTGCTTGCCGATCGCGACCGCGTTCGAGATCGCGTCCTGCGACGAATTGCGCGCGGTGCGGAAGATGTAGCGATTCCACTTCTCGCCGGTAATCTGGTCCGCAACGGCGGGCTCGACGATCAGGATCTTCTTGTTCTCCTCGGCGACCGGGAGAATGGCGAGCGCTGCGGCCGACGAGGTCGTGCCGATCGCGATGTCGGCTTTGTCGTCCTGATAGGCTTCGGCGAGCGCAGCCTTGGAGAGGTCGGGCTTGCCCTGGTCGTCCTTGGTGATGACGACGATCTTGCGGCCGTCGAGCGTCATCGTGCCCTTGGTAGCATATTCGAAGCCCATTTGCAGGCCCGTCTCGGTCTGCTTGGCGTAAGCCTCGAGCGGACCGGTCTTGCCGTAGATCAGCGCGACCTTGAGATCGTCGGCGCGCGCGGAGGGACTTGCGGCCAGGCCGAGAAGGGCCGCAGTTATGATGAATGATCGACGCATGATGGTCCCTCCTTGATTGAAATGACTTGGTCACAGCGATTTGCACAGCCGGACGAACATTGCAATTCTACCTTACGGTGGGACGTCGCAAGGAGCGCATGTGACAGTGTGTTGACGATGTCCCGACGGATCACGCCTGCCGAAGAAATCGGCAGGGCGCGGGCGTAGCTCTGATCACCCGGCGATCACGCTGCTCTTCTTCTGCCAAGGTCAGGCCGTGGTGGACAGTCAGCGCCGATATCCGTTCGCGCGCGAATAGCCCTGGCGGTTCTGCTGCGCGGGGCGGTTGGCGACGCCGGGGCGGGACTCGCTGGAGACTGGGGTCGCGAGCTTCAGCTCCTCCAGGAAGATCGGCCTGGAGAAGTAATAGCCCTGCGCGTAGCGGATCTTGGTCGCCGCCTGCAGGTAGGCCAGTTCCTCGTAGGATTCGATGCCCTCGGCGATCACGGTCATGCCGAGCGCTTCGCTCAAGGATTCGATCGCGCGCAGGATGCCCTGGCTGCGCGGGCGCTTATGGATGTCGGTGATGAAGGAGCGGTCGATCTTGATCTCGTCGGCCGTGATGTCGGCAAGCGCCGAGAGCGAGGAATAGCCGGTGCCGAAATCGTCGATCGAAATGCCGACGCCGAGCTTGCGAAACATCGGCAGGATCTCGGCCTGGAAATGATTCTTGGCGACGAAGGCGTCTTCCGTCACCTCGATCATGAAGCGCTGGGGAAACCCGGTGTCGTCCAGCGCCTGGGCGAAATTGCGCATGAATTCGGGGTTGCCGGCCTGCTTGGCGGCGACGTTGATGCTGATGGTCGCTTCCGCGCCGAAGGTCTCGTTGATCAGGTCGATCGACTTGACGATCTCGGCGAGCACCAGATGCGTGAGCTCGTCGATCAGGCCGAGCTCGCTGGCGAGATTGATGAACGAGCCCGGCGCCTGGATCACGCCCTCGTCGTCGCGCAGGCGCACCAGTGCCTCGATGCCCTTCACGGCCTGGGTGCGGATGTCGACCTTGGACTGGAAGGCGCAGCAGAAGCGCTTTTCGAGGATGGCGAGCCGCAGCGACTGCTCGATCTTCATCCGTGCCAGCGCCTCACGCTCCATGCTCGAATCGAAGAAGGCCGCTGATCCCTTGCCGTCGTTCTTGATGCGATACATCGCAATGTCGGCGTTCTGGCGAAGCGTCTCGAAATTGCGGCCATGGTCGGGATAGAGGCTGACGCCGACCGAGGTCGAGGCGAACAGCTCGGAATTGTCGATGAAGAACGGCGCTGTCAGCCGCTCCAGCGTCGACTGCATGAACTCGGCGACTTCCTCCTGGCTCTGGATCGGCGAGAGCAGCAGCAGGAATTCGTCGCCGGAGATGCGCGACAGCATGTCGGAATCGCGCAAGTCGCGCCCGAGCCGCTTCGACAGCTCGACCAGCAGTGCATCGCCGACGGCGTGGCCGTAATAGTCGTTGATGTGCTTGAAATTGTCGACGTCGAGGAAGGCCAGCGCAAAGCGCTCGCCGGCGCGGTCGCGCGCCAGCAGGCTGTTGGCGCGATGCTCGATCACCCGGCGCGACGGCAGGCCGGTCAGCTCGTCGAAATAGGCCGAGCGGAACAGCTGGTCCTCGAAGTTCTTCTGCTCGGTGATGTCGGAGGAGGCCGAGATCAGAAACTCGCGCCCGGCGAGGTTCACCGGGCGGTGGGTGGTCAGCAGCACCTGGCGTCCGGCGCCATCGTGGAGCGCCTCCTCGGCGATCACCGATTCGCCGGCCCTCAACGCGCGCTCGCAGGCTTCGCGGCGCTGGGCGAGATCGGGCGACGGACGGCTGCCATCCATGCCCAGTTGGGCGGCGGCGACGTCGTTAACCAGCAGAAGCTTGCCGTTGGCGTCCTGCACGGTCAGGCCGGCAGGCAGCATTCTAACGATTTCCTTGAGAAATCCGAGTTCGGCTTCGCTCGCGCCGTTATATGCATTGTCGTTCATAGAAGTCATGAATCTTGTTGTTTCAGCGCGCTCTCGCAATGGGCGCGATCTTGCGCAGTTCCCTCTTAGGTTTGGTTAAGGGGTCCGCAGAAATACGGTGGTGTTTTGCGGCGATGCGACGCGCGCAGAAAATCGTCATTAACAGAGCGTCAACGGCGCGCGCGAAATCGCACGTGAGGCGCGCGGATCACTTTCGTTTGGATCGAGTCCTGTTGCGGATGAGTTTGAGTTGAATCGACTGGCCTCGATGTCGCTGCGCTCCCTCTCCCGCTGCGGGAGAGGGTTGGGGTGAGGGCTCTCTCCTCTTGGAGGTTCTCTCTTGCGGAGACACCCTCTCCCCAACCCTCCCCCGCAGGCGGGGGAGGGGGCACACCTCTTACGTTGCGAGATTAGAGCCTAGCCGTCCTTCGGAATGCGGCACTGCATGATGCAATGCAGGCCGGTCTTGAGATAGGCGACCTCGGCTTTGCCGTCGAAGGCCGACAATGCCGACTTCAGCAGCTTGGTACCGAAGCCCGGCTCCGACACCTCGCCGATGCTCGGCCCTTCGGTCTCGTCCCAGGTGACGGTCAGGCGGTCGCCGCTGACGGTCCATGACACCGCCAGCAATCCGCGCAGCGAGGAGAAGGCGCCGTATTTTCCCGCGTTGGTGGCGAGCTCGTGAAACATCAGCGACAGCGTCACCGCGAGCTTCGGCGGCAGGAACAGCCGGTCGCCGTTGAGCGTGAAGCGGACATGGCCGTAAGGGCCGAGCTCCGAGATCAGGAGATCGCGGATGTCGCAGCCGCTCCTGTCGACCCGCGAGATCAGATCATCGGTTGTCGCCAGCGATCGCAGCCGCGGATCGATCTTGGCCCAGACCTGCGGCTGGTCATGCAGCACCTGATGCAGCACGGCATGCACCGTCGACAGCTTGTTCTTGAGACGGTGCTGGAGCTCGTCGACCAGCAGCTTGCGATACTCTTCTTCCTCGATCAGGCGTTTCGAGATCCGGCGCTGCTCGGTCAGCATCGTGCGATAATGCTCGACGCCCCAGATGGTGAGCGCAGAGACGCCCCAGTAAAGCGTCAGCAGGGCGAAGCGGGAGCGGTCGGCAAAGGCATCGCCGAAATTGACGACGACACCGAGCACGCCGCCGACCAGCGCGGTGACGACGCCGATCCGCAAGCCGCCGAACGCGGTGGCGAACAGCACGGCCGGAAAATACGGCGTGAAATAGACGTCCGGCCGCACATGCGCGAGGCCCCAGCGCGCCAGCGTCGCGACCAGCAGGCAGGCCACGGCGAACGCAATGCTGAGGCCGAGCGACGGCGGTGCCTCGCCCTGCCAGCCCTTGCGAAATTCGTCGATCAGCTTGTCCATACGCAGCCCGGTTGCGATAGGCATCCAGAAGTCGAGGCGGGCGATGATGTTACGCATCTCGCATGCGTAAGCAAAGCTTGCCTTGTCGGTAGACGGCGGGAATAGTGAGTGCCGCGGCACCGGCATCGATCGGTGCACGCGATTGGCATCAAGTCATTCGAAAACAGGGACATTCCATGGGCAGGCTGGACGGCAAGGTTGCGGTGATCACAGGCGCCACGAGTGGCATCGGACTGCGGACCGCTGAAGTCTTCGTTGCCGAAGGTGCCAAAATTGTGATCGCGGGCCGGCGCATCCCGGAAGGCGAGGCGCTGGCGAAGCAGCTCGGCGCCAACTGCATCTTCCGGCAGACCGACGTGACGGTCGAGGCGCAGATGCAGGCGCTGATCGCGCTCGCCGTCGAAAAGTTCGGCCGGATCGATTGCCTGTTCAACAATGCCGGCGGCCCGGCGCAGACCGGCGGCATCGAAGGCCTCGAGGCCGAGCGCTTCGACGCGGCGATGGCGACGCTGGTGCGCAGCGTCATGCTCGGCATGAAGCACGCCGCACCCCACATGAAGAAGCAGAGCTCCGGCAGCATCATCAACAATGGCAGCATCGCCGGCCGTCTTGCGGGTTATTCGTCGTCGCTGGTTTACGGGGCCGCCAAGGCCGCGGTGATTCATCTCACCAAATGCGTTGCGATGGAGCTCGGCGAATCCAACGTGCGCGTCAACTCGATCTCACCGGGGGCGATCGCGACCGGGATCTTCGGCAAGGCGCTGGGGCTCTCGACCGACGCTGCCGAGCAGACACCCGCCATGCTGCGCGACGTCTACAAGACCGCGCAGCCGATTCCGCGCGCCGGCTTGCCCGACGACATCGCCTACGCCGCGGTGTTCCTGGCCAGCGACGAGTCCTCCTTCGTCAACGGCCACGATTTCGTCGTCGACGGCGCCGTCACCGGCGGCCGCAATTGGACCCAGCAGCAGCAGGGCCTGAGCGCATTGCGCAAGGCGTTCGACGGCGGCGCGTAAGCAGCCAAGGCGACGATGCCGTAGGGTGGATTAGCCGAAGGCGTAATCCACCTCTTTGGCGTCCGTGGAAAAAGAAGAGGTGGGTTACGCCTTCGGCTAACCCACCCTACGAAGCTAAGGTGGCTGTCGCTAAACCGCCCGCATCTGCACCTTCAGCCCGTCCCGCGGCTTCGGGATCGGCCACATCTGCCAGTCAGGCTTGTAGCCCGGCTCGAGCGACACCTCGATGTTCTGCAGGAAGTGCCGCGCGAAGCATTTGGCCTGCATGTAGGCGAAGTGCAGGCCGAGGCACATATGCGCGCCGCCGCCGAACGGCACCCAGGCAAAGCGATGGCGGTTGCGCTGGGCGTCTTCGGTGAAGCGCAAGGGATCGAAACGATCAGGCTCCGGCCAGATGTCCTTCATGTGGTGCGTATAGAGCGGATTGACGCCGACCGCGGTGCCGGCGGGAATCGTAAAACCCTTGAAGGTGAAGTCGCGTATCGCGCGGCGCGGCAGCGAGGGCACCGGCGGCTTGATCCGCAGTGCTTCCTTGAATGCCATCTCCGTCAGCGGCATTTTTTCCAAGTCGTCGAAGCTGCTCGGCTGATCCGCGGTCAGCCCCAACGCAAGGACTTCCGCGCGAAGTTTGTCCTGCCATTCCGGATTGGCAGCGAGCTCGCCGATGAAGGAGGTCAGCGACGATGTCAGCGTGTCGTGCGCCGCCATCATCAGGAAGCTCATGTGGTCGATGATGTCCTGGTCCGACAGCAGCGCGCCGTCCTCATGGGTGGCCCGGCAGAGCTGCGAGAACAAATCGTCGCCGCCGTGATTGCCGCGTCGCCGCGGAATCTGTTCGCTGAAATAGGCGACGATGCGCTTGCGTCCGTTCACACCGGCCGCCATCTGGGTGCCGGGCAGGGGACGGCGGATCGGCGCGACCGCGGCCGCGACCATGTCGACGAAGGCGCGGTTGATCTCGTCGACCTCCGGTCCGATGTCGGCGCCGAGGAACGAGGCCGCGGCGAGGTCGAGCGTGAGCTGCTTCATCGCCGGGTAGAGTTGCATCTCGCCGGGCCTGGCCCGCCACTGCGCGACGCGCGCGGAGATGCCGCGATCGAGATCGCCGAGATAGGATTTCATCGGTCCGGACTTGAACGCGACCGACAGGGCCTTGCGATGCAGCCGGTGCTCGTCGAAATCGAGCAGCATCAATCCGCGCGGAAACAGCCGGCCGAGCACCTTGTTCCAGCCGTGGGTCGACGAGAACAGCTTCTGCTGGTCGAACATCACGAGCTCGTTGGCCTCGGGCCCGAGCATCACGACATTGGTCTCGCCGAACACATGGGTGCGGTAGACCGGGCCGTATTTGGCGCCGTTCGCCTCGATATGCCCCTTGGGGTCGGCGAGGACCTGAAAGGTCTTGCCGATCACCGGCCAGCCCTCATCGCCGGGGATATGCGTCAGCTCGTTGCGTTTGGGTGCGGTGTAGGGAAGCGCAGAGGCGGCCGCATTCTGCATCGACATGACGATTGCTCCGGTTGGCTGACCGAACTGAAATCGCGCGACCACGAAATATTGCGGCCTGCGCCAGGCTGGGAATTCCAGTCTAGCACAGGCCGGTATGGCGTGTAGGGGATCGTGGTTACAAGCGTAATTGCGTCGCAGTCTAGCGCTTGGCCGCTTCCTTCTGCAGGTCCGGCGCGTTGACGGCGGGAATGGCGACGCGGCCGGGGCCGGTCACCTTCAGCGCCTCGGCGGCCTTCTCGTTCTGCATGATCTTGGCCATCACGGCCTGGCCCGCACGCTCGAAGATCGCGCGGTTCTCGATGACGAATTTCTGCGACTTGCGCAGGCCGTCGATATAGCCGTTGATCTCCGGCACGACGTAGCGCGCCACCATGTCCCAGCTGCGGCGGGTGTTTTCAGGATTGGCCCAATCGTGCACGAAGCCGATGACGGCGCCGACTCCGCCGGAGACCTGCATCACGTTCTTGATGGTCTTGACGAGATCGTCGGGCGTACCGATCGTGGAGGCCGCGCCCTCGACGAAGGCGGTCTTGTCCACGGCCTCATCGGGCGAGGTGAACGCGGTCAGCCCCGGCCGCTGCAGCGTGCCGACATTATATTCGTTGTGCCAGCGCATCAGGCCGGCGCCGGCTTCCTTGCGGGCCTGCTCGCGGGTCTCGGCGATGTGGAAGCTCAGCAGCACGCGCCAGTCGGCACGGTTGACCGTGGTGCCGTGCTTCTTGGCGGAATCCTCGGCGAACTGCCATTGCTGCTGCAGCGACATCAGGCCCTGCGTCGTCATCGAGCCCAGCGAGATGATGCCGCAGCCGTATTTGCCGGCGAGCGTCATGCCTGAGGGCGAGATCTGCGACGCCACCACGAACGGCATCTCCTCCTGCAAGGGCAAGATCTGCAGCGCGGCGTCGTTCATCGTGAACCAATCGCTCTTGGCGGTGACGCGCTCACCGTTGAACAGGCGGCGGATGATGCCGATCGCCTCGTCCTGGCGGTCGCGCTGCGTCATCGGGTCGATGCCGAGCGTGTGCGCGTCGGAGGCCAGCGCGCCGGGACCGGAGCCGAAGATGGCGCGGCCGCCGGTCATGTGATCGAGCTGCACCATGCGCTGGGCGACGTTGAAGGGATGATGATAGGGCAGCGACACCACGCCGGTGCCGAGCTTGATCCGCTTGGTGCGCTCACCGGCCGCGGCCAGGAACATCTCGGGCGAGGCGATCATCTCCCAGCCGGAGGAATGATGCTCGCCGCACCAGAACTCGTCGTAGCCGAGCTTGTCCAGCTGCTCGACCAGGTCGAGATCGCGCCGGAACTGGAGCATCGGATGCTCCCCGATCGGGTGATGCGGGGCAAGGAAGGCTCCGAATTTCAGGCGCGCCATGGCGTTCTCTCCGGCTGAATTTTCTGTTTGTTGAAGCCGTGAGGCTACGTGGTGGCGAACACGAACGCAATCGCGTGATGTCCCGCATGGCGGAATGCAGCTATGTGAAATTTATCTCTTTCGCCCAGACTTGCGTACACACGCTCTGCTTCGTCATGGCCGGGCTTGTCTCGGCCGATCTTGGCTGCCGTAGCCCGGATGGAGCGCAGCGTGATCCGGGACTATCTCACGACGTGGCTCGATCCCGGATTGCGCTGCGCTCCATCCGGGCTACGCGCCGCCACGGACTCCGGCTCAGCCGCTACCGCGTCATCCTGTTCCACGCATCCAGCCCGGCGATCTTGTACGCCTCGGCCAGCGTCGGATAGTTGAACGTGTTCTGGATGAAATAATCGATCCCGCCTTTAAGGTTCAGCACCGCCTGGCCGATATGGATCAGCTCGGTGGCGCCTTCGCCGAGGATGTGCACGCCGAGCAGGCGGCGGGTCTTGGTCGAGAAGATCATCTTCATCATGCCGCTGTTCAGACCCATGATGTGGCCGCGCGAGGTCTCGCGGAAGCGCGCGATGCCGACCTCGTAGGGAATGCCGCGCGTGCGCACCTCTTCTTCCGTGAGGCCGGCGGTCGAGATCTCCGGCACCGAATAGATGCCGTAGGGAAAGAATTCCGGCGGCGCCAGCGGCTCCATGCCGAGCGCGTGGCAGGCGGCGACGCGGTCCTGCTCCATCGAGGTCGAGGCGAGGCTCGGAAAACCGATCACGTCGCCGGCCGCATAGACATGCGGTACGCTGGTCTGCAACGTCACGGGATCGACGGTAATGCGGCCGCGATGATCGACGGCAATGCCGGCGGCGTCGAGGTTGAGCTTGTCGGTGGCGCCGACGCGGCCCGCCGCGAACAGCAGCATTTCCGTGGTGACGTGCCGCCCGTCGGAGAGATTGGTGACGATGTTGCCCTGCGCGCTCTTCTCGATCGAGGTGACCTTGGAGCCGAGCCGCAGCGCGACGTTGCGGTCGCGCAGCTCGTGCATGAACTCGTCGATCAATTCCTTGTCGATGAAATCGAGGAAGGTCGGCCGTGGCTCGATCAGCGTCACGGGCACGTCGAGCGCGCTGAAGATGGTGGCGTACTCGACGCCGATCACGCCGGCGCCGATCACGGCCAGGCTGCGCGGCAGTTTCGGCAGCTCGATGATTTCGTCGCTGTCGAGCACGGTCGCGCCATCGAACGGCACATCGTCGGGCCTGAACGGCCGGGTGCCGCAAGCGATCAGGACGAAGGCGGCCGACACCGTCTTGGTCTCGCCGATCGGGCTCGTGATCTCGACCTCGTGAGGCGAGACGAAACGTGCCTCGCCATTGGCGGTGCGCACGAGGTTGCGACTGAACTGGTGCTCGAGAACCTCGACTTCGTGATCGAGCGTTTTCTGCAAACGTGTCATCAGATCGCTGGCCGCGATGTCCTGCTTCACCCGGTAGGAGCGGCCATAGAAACCGCGCTCGCGCCAGCCGGAGAGGTTCAGCACCGTCTCGCGCAGTGTCTTCGAGGGAATCGTGCCCGTATGAACGGAGACGCCGCCGACGCGCCGACCCTTCTCCACCACCAGCACGGCCTTGCCGAGCTTGGCACATTGCACCGCGGCCCGGCGACCCGACGGGCCCGAGCCGATCACCACCATGTCGTAGTCGTACATCGGAAAGCGTCCGAGCCCCTGCAAAACCAGCGAAAACCGACATGCAGCAATCGGGCCAGAGCGGCAAGTCCTACCTCCGAGGTAATCGCGCGAATGACGCCGATCCGCCAACGTCCGACGTAAATATATTCCCGAGAGGCTGCGCGCCGATGCATCAAACCGTCATAAAACAAGCCGATTCGACCCGCCGCTGGTGGGTGCTGGCGACCGTCGTCGCCGCGCAGTTCATGTTCGGCGTCGATGCCTTCATCGTGAACGTCGCCATTCCCACCATCGCCGTCGATCTGCATGCGACGCCGGCGCAGATCGAATCCGTCATCGCGATCTACCTGATCGCCTATGCCACGCTGGTCGTCACCGGCGGCCGGCTCGGCGATATCTACGGCACCAGGAATATCTTCATCGCCGGTGTGCTCGGCTTCGCGGCGACGTCGCTGTGGTGCGGTCTCGCGCAGTCCGGCGCGGAATTGATCGTCGCGCGCCTGGCGCAGGGCGCGACCGCCGCGCTGATGGTGCCTCAGGTGCTGGCGACGCTGCATCTGCTCTTCACGGACGAATCCCGCAGCCGCGCCTTTGCCATCTACGGCATCGTGCTGGGTTTGTCCGGCGCCGCCGGCTTCATGCTCGGCGGTCTTCTAGTCACGATCGATCTTGCCGGCACGGGCTGGCGCTCGGTGTTCTTCGTCAACGTGCCCTTCGGTCTCGCCGCCGCGGCTGCCGCCTGGAGCATCATGCCCTCGGTGCCGCGCCGCGCCGGCACAAGGCTCGACATCAAGGGCAGCGTCGTGCTGTTCGCCGGGCTCCTGTGTCTGATCGGACCGCTGTTGTTCGGCCACGATCTCGGCTGGGCGCCTTGGCTATGGGGCGTGATGGCGGTCGGCGGCTTGATCCTCGTCGCATTCCTCAAGCTCGAACATGTGGTTGCGCGCAGCGGCGGCATGCCGCTGATCGATCTCACGCTGCTGTCGGACGCAGCGTTCCTCCGCGGGCTCGGCGCGACGTTCTTTTTCTTCTCCGCCAATCTGTCGTTCTATTTCGTCCTGACGCTGTACATGCAGCGCGGGCTGAAGATCCCGCCACTCTCCGCGGGCTTCGCGCTTATTCCAGCCACGCTGGCCTTCGTCGTCGCCGCGCGCCATGGCGGTGTGCGGACGCGCCATCGCGGCACCAAGGTGCTGATCGAGGGGACCGCGTTGCAGTTCATCGGTCTTGTCGTTCTTGCGCCCGTCGTTGTCGCTACGCCGACGCCGGTAGCGCTTGCCATCGCCCTGATCGTGTTCGGCTATGGGCAGGGGTTGATCATGGCGCCGCTCTCCGGCGCGGTGCTCTCGACGGTGAAGCCCGCCGCGGCGGGCTCGGCGTCCGGCATGTACGGCACCACCGCGCAGATCGGAAATGCGACCGGAGTGGCCGCAATCGGTGCGGCCTTCTTCGCGATCGAGGCATTGCAATCATCGCGCGCAGCGTTCCTCGGTTCGCTCGCGCTGTTTGCAGCGCTGGTCATGATTTGCGCCGCATTCCTGACGTGGATGCGTCGCGCATCTGCACGAAGTTGAGGCATTGCGGTTAATACGTGCGGAATTCTGCGGAATTTCGCGCGTTTCCGGCTGATTGACAGCACACGGTCTTTTTATTTTGCAGCGCAGCAACTATTTGGTTTGGGTCACGTTGAATGTCGCCTGCCAGGAGTTGCCGTGTCGCTCGCCCGTAATCTCGATCTTCTCAAGCACCTGCCGAAGGTGGATGGCCTGCGCCTCACCGAGTTTGGCCGGAGCGCGGATGCGTCGAGCCCGCTCGAAGAGATCACAGGCTTCGGTGACAATCCCGGCGCCTTGCGCATGTTCGCGTTCGTGCCGGCACAGCTGCAGAAGCCGCGCGCACTGGTCGTCGTGCTGCACGGCTGCGGCCAGACGGCTGCGGCCTACGATCTCGGCGCCGGCTGGTCGGCGCTCGCGCAGCATTACGGCTTTGCGCTGGTGATGCCCGAGCAGCAGCGCGTCAACAACGGCAACACCTGCTTCAACTGGTTCAACCCGGAAGACATCACGCGGGACTCCGGCGAGGCGCGCTCGATCCGCGAGATGGTCGCGCATATGGTCGATGCGCATCGGATCGATCACAAGCGCGTCTTCATCACCGGCCTCTCCGCCGGCGGCGGCATGACATCGGTGATGCTCGCGACCTATCCGGAGGTGTTCGCGGCCGGCGCGATCATCGCCGGCCTGCCCTACGGCATCGCCTCGAATCTGCGCGAGGCGCTCGACGGCATGTTTCATTCCCCGGCGCGGCCCGAGCGCGAGCTGGGCGATTTCGTGCGGCGGGCCTCGAGCCATCGCGGGCCCTGGCCGAAAGTGTCGGTGTGGCACGGCAGCTCCGACCGCACCGTTAATCCCGGCAATGCCGGCGAGATCGTCAAGCAGTGGCTCGATCTGCATGACTTGCCGCCCGCGCCGATGGCGGAGACCGTCGTCGACGGCTATCCGCGTCAGGCCTGGTGGAACAGGAACGGCGAGACTCTCGTCGAATCCTACGTCATCACCGACATGGGGCACGGCACGCCGCTTGGCCTCGCCGACAACGGCCAGCGCTACGGCATCGAAGGCGCATTCCTGATCGAGGCCGGGATTTCGTCGTCGTACCACATCGCCAAATTCTTCGGCCTCACCGGCTGGATCGCGGACGCGAAGAAGGCGGAGACCAAGCCCGCCGCGCCGCCGAAGCCGCAACCGGCCCGCTCGCCCGCCCCGCATCTCGCCCGCTCGATCCGCGCAGCGGCCGCCGACGAACCGGCCGAGCCGAAGCACGAGCAGCCCCGCGGTTTCGATCTTGGCCAGATCATCACCCGCGCGCTGACCGCGGCGGGGTTGATGAAGTAGCCTGGCTGTCGTCCCTGCGAACGACAGCGGAATTCGTAGCGACGCCAATACCTGCGCGTGGAAGCTGCAGTCCTACAATTCGCCCGTGATGAACGGATTGGTCATCCGCTCCTGGCCGATGCTCGAGCCGGCGCCGTGGCCGCAGATGAAGCCGACGTCATCGCCGAGCGGCAGCAGTTTTGTCATGATCGAATTGATCAGCGTCGCATGATTACCGCCGGGCAGGTCGGTGCGGCCGACCGAGCCCGCGAACAGCACGTCGCCGACATGGGCAAACCGCAGTTCCTTGTTGAAGAACACGACGCTGCCGGGCGAGTGGCCGGGACAGTGATAGATGTCGAACTTCAGGTCGCCGATCTCGACGCTGTCGCCTTCGTCGAGCCAGCGGTCCGGCTCGAAATTGCGGCCGCCGGTCATGCCGAAGCGCGCGCCGCTTTCGACCACGTTGTCGAGCAGATATTTGTCCGCGACATGCGGCCCCTCGATCGGCACCTTCAGCGCATCGCGTAGCTCGGCCGCGCCGCCGACATGGTCGATGTGGCCATGCGTCAGCCAGATCTTCTCGACGGTGACGCCGGTCTGCTTGATCGCGTCCAGGATCTTCGGCACGTCCCCACCGGGATCGATCACCACGGCCTTCTTGGTCGGCTCGTCCCAGATAATGGTGCAGTTCTGCTCGAACAGCGTCACGGGGACGATGATCGCGCCGGCCTTGGATTGGGTCTCGTTTTGCTCGGTCATGGCCTCACAATGCCGATTTTTGTTGCGCCGCCAAGCAAAATAGTCGTGCGCCGACGTGGGAACAGCCGCGCCCGCTGTCACACCTCTGTCCCAATTCGCCCGCCGGCTTGAACCGGAACGTTCGTTCCGCGTTCTCTCGCGCGAGGCGTACATATTCGGGTGGATTTTCCGGCATGGCTCAGGGCAGCGAGAATTGGTGGCGCGACGGCATCTTCTATCAGATCTATCCGCGCTCCTTTCAGGACACGGACGGTGACGGCGTCGGCGATCTCGCCGGCATCCTGCGGCGGTTGCCCTATGTGAAATCGCTCGGCGTCGACGCGATCTGGCTGTCGCCGGTGTTTCCCTCGCCGATGGCCGATTTCGGCTACGACATTTCCGACTATACCGGCATCGCACCGCTGTTCGGCACGATGGCGGATTTCGACGCGCTGCTTTCTGCGGCGCACGACAACGGCCTCAAGTTGATCCTCGACCTCGTGCCGAACCACACCTCCGACCAGCATCCCTGGTTCGTCGAGAGCCGCGCCTCGCGCGACAATCCCAAGCGCGACTGGTACGTCTGGCGCGATCCTGCAGCCGATGGCGGTGTGCCGAACAACTGGCTGTCGGAATTCGGCGGCAGCGCATGGCAATTCGACGAGACCACGGGCCAGTATTATTACCACGCCTTCCTTAGCCAGCAGCCTGACCTCAACTGGCGCAATCCCGATGTCCGCAACGCGATCTACGACGTGATGCGGTTCTGGCTGGAGAGGGGCGTCGACGGCTTTCGCGTCGACGTGATCTGGCACCTGATCAAGGATGCGGAATTCCGCGACAACCCGCCGAACCCGCATTACGTCGAGGGCCGGCCGCCGAACGAACGGATCCTCACGCAATATTCCACCGACCAGCCGGAGGTGTTCGACGTCATCGCCGAGATGCGGCGCGTCACCGACGCGTATTCCGCCCGCGTGCTGATCGGCGAGGTCTATCTGCCGCTGCACCGCCTGATGGCCTATTACGGCAACGACCTCACCGGCGCGCAGATGCCGTTCAATTTCGCGCTGCTCTCGACCTTTTGGAGCGCGCGCTCGATCGAAAAGATCATCGACGATTACGAGAAAGCGCTGCCGCGCGGCGCCTGGCCGAACTGGGTGCTCGGCAACCACGACCGCCCGCGTGTCGCAAGCCGCGTCGGACCGGAGCAGGCCCGCGTCGCCGCCATGCTGCTGCTGACCCTGCGCGGCACGCCGACGCTCTATTACGGCGACGAGATTGGCATGCACCAGCTCGCGATCGCACCAGCAGATGTGCAGGACCCCTTTGAGAAGAACGTCCCCGGCATCGGCGTGGGGCGCGACGGCTGCCGCACGCCGATGCAGTGGGACTCGTCGAATTTTGCCGGCTTCTCGGAAGCCAGGCCATGGTTGCCGCTGCCCGAGGATCATATCCACGAGAACGTCGTCAATCTCGAAGCGGATTCGCACTCGATCCTGACCCTGTACAAGCGGCTGATCGCAATGCGGAAGACAACTCCGGCATTGGTCGCGGGCGACTACCACCCGATCGCCGCGCAAGGCGATCTGCTGGTCTATCGCCGCGAGGCCGAGGGCAAGGGCGTGATCGTGGTGCTCAATCTCGGACCGGAACCGATCGCGGTGACCACGAGCGCGATCCGGTTTCGCAGCGAGATCGTGCTGTCGACGTTCTTGGATCGCGAGGGCGAGCTGCTGGAGGGCGTGCTGGATCTGCGCGGGAATGAAGGCGTGATCGTCGTGCCGCCGTAGGTGTCGTGAGTTGGTCAGCGACATCTCCTCGTCATTGCGAGCGTAGCGAAGCAATCCAGACTATCTCCGCGGAAAGACTCTGGATTGCTTCGCTGCGCTCGCAATGACGAATGTGGAGACAGCCGCATCCGGCATCACCTCGACCCCTTCCTCCCCGCCGTATTCCCGTCGACATCGCTCCGCTTCAGCAGATAATCCAGCCCGCCGACGCGGTACCAGCGATAGCCATAGGGCTCCAGCACCACGCGATGCCGGCCTTGCTTGTCGGCGTGGCTGTGGTCTTCCGCAAGCAGGTTGATCAGGTGCTCACCGGCTTCATCAGGCAGCCCCGCCGAGAACGCGATCTCGCGCGGCGTCTCGTCGAGATTGTGCACGAACAGCACCGAATTGTTGCGCCAGTCGTAGCGCATGATGAACACGGCGGGGTCGCGGGTCGGAATGATCGCGAAATCGCCCCAGCCGATCTCCGGCACCTCCTTGCGCATGCGCACGATGCGCTCGGTCCAGTTCAGCAACGAGTTGGGATCGCGCCGCTGCCTGGCGACATTGACGTGCGGATAGCCGTACGGCCCCTTGTCGATCACGGGGCAGGCCGGCTTGTCGCTCTTGGTGAAGCCGCCGTGCGGCTCGGTCGACCATTGCATCGGCGTCCGCGCGCAATTGCGCTCGGGCAGCGAGAGATCGTCGCCCATTGCGATCTCGTCGCCGTAACGGATCACAGGCGTTCCCGGCAGCGTGCACATCAGGCTGTAGGCAAGCTCGAGCCGCCGGCGATCGCCGCCGAGCATCGGCGCCAGGCGGCGGCGGATGCCGCGGTCGTAGAGCTGCATGTCCTTGTCGGGACCGAAGGCCTTGAACACGGCGTCGCGCTGCGCCTTGGTCAGCCGGCCGAGATCGAGCTCGTCGTGATTGCGCAGGAACAGGCCCCATTGCGCCGAGGCCGGCCGCGGTTTCGTCGCCTTCAACGCCTTCGCCAGCGGCCGCGAGTCGGCCGAAGCCAGCGCGTAGAACAGATGCTGGTTGACGTGGAAATTGAACATCATGTGCATGCGGTCGGCGTCCTTGCCGAAATATTCCATGTCGGTTTCCGGCAGCACATTGGCCTCCGCAAGGATGATGGCGTCCCCCTTCCGCCATTGCAGGAATTCGCGGAACGCGCGCAGCATGTCGTATTGCTCGACCGGCTTCTTCACCTTGGCGCCCTTGGTCGCGATCACGAAGGGCACGGCATCCATGCGGAAGCCGGACACGCCGAGCTGAATCCAGAAGCCCATGATCTTCAGGATCTCCGCCTGCACATGCGGGTTCGAGGTGTTGAGGTCGGGCTGGAAATCGTAGAAGCGATGGAAGTAATACGCGCCGGCTTCCTTGTCGCGCGTCCAAGTCGACTTCTGCACGCCGGGAAACACCATGCCCTTGTTGGCGCCGGCCGGCTTCTTGTCGGACCAGACGTACCAGTCGCGATAGGGCGAGTTCTTGTCGCGCCGCGCCTCCTTGAACCAGTGATGCTGGTCGGAGGTGTGGTTGACCACGAGGTCGATGATGACGCGCATCCCGCGCTGCTTGCAGCCATGGGTGAACTCGACGAAGTCGCCGAGCGTGCCGTAGCGGGAATCGACGCTGTAATAATCGGCGATGTCGTAGCCGTCGTCGCGGCCGGGCGAGGTCTGAAACGGCATCAGCCAGATCGTGGTGATGCCGAGCCCGTGCAGATAGTCGAGCCGCCGCAACAGGCCCTTGAAGTCGCCGACGCCGTCGCCATTGGCATCCATATAGGTGCCGACGGAGAGGCAATAGACGATGGCGTTCTTGTACCAGAGATCGTCGATCATGCGCGCACAGCCTCGGTGGTTCCGCCGAGGTCGCGGCGGCTGCGTGATAAGTGTGAGGGGGATGGGAGGTTCCCGCCGGCCCTGCTGTCGTCCCGGACTCGCGCTGGGCTCACCCCGGAATGACGGAGAGAGCGGAATCGGCTACCCTTTTCACCATGGACAATCCCGCCCGCATCGCCCTCGTGCCGCCACCGGACCGCCGCCAGTCCGAAACGGCACTCGCGATCGCGCGCGGCACGTCGCGGCTGCTGCGCTCGCTCGGCTTTTCCTGCATCAGTGAATTGCCGCTGCCGTCGGGACGGCGCGCCGATCTCGTGGCGCTGAACGAGCGCGGCGAGATCTGGATCGTCGAGATCAAATCATCGGTGGAAGATTTGCGCGCCGATCAGAAATGGCACGAATACCGCGCCCATTGTGACCGGCTGTTCTTTGCCTTTACGCAGGATCTGCCCTGCGAGATCTTTCCGGAAGATACCGGCCTGATCATCGCGGATGCCTACGGCGCGCACATGCAATGCGAGGCGCCCGAGCACAAGATGGCTGCTGCCACGCGCAAGCAGATGACGGTGCGGTTCGCGATGGCGGCGGCGCTGCGGATCAACCGCCTGGTCGATCCGCAGGGACACGCGGAGTTTTGGGAGTAGCGGCGCCGTAAACAAAGGTGCCGTAGGGTGGGCAAAGCGAAGCGTGCCCACGAGATACGAATCGTAATGGAGAGTTCGTGGGCACGGCGCTATGCGCCTTTGCCCACCCTGCGAGACTGGTCGATCCGCAGGCGCATGCGAAATTTTGGGAGTAGTGCGGTCTCGTGTCCCGGACGCGCTGCAGCGTGAAACGCTGCTGCGCAGAGCCGGGACCCAGAAGGCCGATGCGGCTCCTAGCATCCTGAAAAGAATAGGCCCCGGCTCTGCAGCGCATCACTTCGTGCTGCGCTGCGTCCGGGGCACGAGAGCTTGTCAGAAACTACCGCGGCGCGCGCTTCGCGAGAATCCGCTGCAACGTCCGGCGGTGCATGTTCAGCCGCCGCGCGGTCTCCGAGACGTTGCGATTGCACATCTCGTAGATGCGCTGGATGTGTTCCCAGCGGACGCGGTCGGCGGACATCGGATTGGCCGGCAGTTCGGACTTTTCCGCACTGGTCGATAGCAACGCGGCGACGACGTCGTCGGCATCGGCGGGCTTCGAGAGATAATCGATCGCACCCATCTTTACCGCGGTGACGGCGGTGGCGATGTTGCCATAGCCGGTCAGCACGATGGCGCGGGCTTCGGGGCGCTTCTTCTTCAGCGCGGAGACCACGTCGAGGCCGTTGCCGTCGCCGAGGCGAAGATCGACCACGGCGAAGGCCGGCGCGGACTTGCCGACCTGTGCAAGACCATCCGAAACCGTGTCACACGACGTCACCGCAAAACCACGGGTTTCCATGGCGCGCGACAGGCGCTCCAGGAACGGCTTGTCGTCCTCGACGATGAGAAGCGAGCGGTCGGTCTGTTCGTTCAGTTCGACGATGGCGTTCAAGGTTTTTCCTCTCTCCAGCTCGTCTACATATGGCGTCGCAATCCAGCGGTGCCAAGGCCGCAAATAGTCGATCAGGCCTCCTGTGCGACGCAAGGTCGCGGGCTATCCTACTGTTTCTTCGAACGTCTCGATAGTCTCAAAACGCTCGCGCGGCCAGGTCACCTGTACCACCGCACCGTGTTCCGGAAAGGTCCGGTTGGTAAACGAGACCTTGGCGCCGGTGCGTTCCAGCAGCGTGCACGCGATGAACACACCGAGGCCGAGCCCGCGCCGCTCGCCGCCGCCGTCATCGAGATTGCGACGCCGCGACAGATAAGGCTCGCCGATCCGGTTCAGGATGTCGGGCGGAATGCCGGGGCCATCGTCGGAGATCACGAGCTCGATCGTGTCCTTGTTCCACCACGCATTCACCTCGACCGTGGTGTGGGCGAAGTCGACCGCGTTCTCGACGATGTTGCCGACGCCGTAGAGGACCGCCGGGTTGCGCGAGCCGACCGGCTCGGCGGCGGCGGCGACCGCGATCCGCACCTTGATCTCGACCCCGAAGTCGCGATGCGGCGCCACCACCTCCTCGATCAGCTCCGACAGCTTCATCCGGTCGAACGGCGCGCCTGTGGAGGAGAGCTGGGTGATCTTGCTGAGGATGTCGCGGCAGCGTTGGGTCTGCTCGCGCAGCGTCTTGAGGTCGGCAGCAAAGATCGGCTCCTTCACCGTCTTTTCCAGCTCGCGCGAGATCAGGAAGATGGTCGCGAGCGGCGTGCCGAGCTCGTGCGCGGCGGCCGCGGCAAGACCGTCGAGCTGGGTCAGATGCTGCTCGCGCGTCAGCACCAGCTCGGTCGCGGCCAGCGCGTCCGCGAGCTTGCGCGCTTCTTCGGTCACCTGGAACGAATAAAGACTGGTGACGCCGATCGCGAGCACGATCGAGAGCCAGACGCCGACCAGATAGATCGGCGGCAGCACCAGCGGATCGTCGGAATCCCAAGGCAGCGGCAGATGATAGAAGAAGAGCACCGAGGCGCAGGCCACGGCGAGCAGGCCGAGGCCGAAGGTGAAGCGCGCCGGCAGCGCGGTCGCCGAGATCAGCACCGGCGCGAGGAACAGGAACGAGAACGGATTCTGCAACCCGCCCGTGAAGAACAGCAGCGCGGCGAGCTCGATGATGTTGAGCGCCAGCAATCCGGCGGATTGCGTCGGCTCCAGCCGCTGCAGCGGATTGGAGACGGTCTGGAGTGCCAGGTTGAGCGCGGCCGACAGCGCGATGATGCTGACGCAGGGGACGATCTCGACGTTGAACTCCAGCCCCTGCGCCACGATGAAGATCGCCGCGAGCTGGCCCAGCACCGCCAGCCAGCGCAGCCGCAGGATGGTGTCGAGACGGATATGCCGCTGCGCAGGGCGGAAGTCGGAAGCGGCAATTTCGGTCATGTCGGCCAATGGGGCGGTGCCTTCTCGATCGCAGGCGCGGGTCGCGGAACCATCCGAGATACAAGCCTTGCGCTATCCGCTGCAATAGCAGAAGAACGGCCCAGCATGACCGAGAATGACAAGGCTTCAAGTCCGCCGACTGTCGCGGATCGCTCCGCGGCGATCGAGGTCGAGCACCTCGTCAAGGTCTACAAGCAGACCCGTGCCGTCGACGGCATCTCGTTTTCGCTGCCGCGCGGCAGCATCACCGGCTTGTTGGGCGGCAACGGCGCCGGCAAGACCACGACCATCGCGATGATCATGGGTCTGGTGCTGCCGACCTCCGGCCGCGTGCGGGTGCTTGGGCACGGGATGCCCGAGGAGAGCGCCGCCGTGCTGGGGCGAATGAATTTCGAGAGCCCCTATGTCGACATGCCGATGCGGCTGACGGTGCGGCAGAACCTCACCGTGTTCGGCAAGCTCTATGCGGTGAAGAACCTGTCCGATCGCATCGCCAAGCTCGCCTCCGATCTCGACCTCACCGATTTCATCGACCGCGCCAACGGCAAGCTCTCGGCGGGCCAGAAGACCCGCGTCGCGCTGGCGAAGGCGCTGATCAACCAGCCCGAATTGCTGCTGCTGGACGAGCCGACCGCCTCGCTCGACCCTGACACCGCCGACTGGGTGCGCGCCCACATGGAGCGTTATCGCAAGGAGAACAACGCCACCATCCTCTTGGCCTCGCATAACATGCTCGAGGTCGAGCGTCTCTGCGACCGCGTCATCATCATGAAGCGCGGCCGCATCGAGGACGACGACACGCCCGACGCCATCATGGCCCGCTACAACCGCACCACGCTCGAGGAGGTGTTTCTGGACGTCGCACGCGGCCGGGCAAATGGCGCGAAGGAGACGGCGCGATGAACATGCGGACCCGTAGCCCGGACGAAGCGCAGCGCAATCCGGGATTTTCGCGTCTGGCTCGACCGGCTCTGGATTGCGCTGCGCTCCATCCGGGCTACGGATTGCGAGCTCCGTCCTCCCGGGCTCGCGACGACGTCGCGCCCCTGGATGACAGCACTCATCCTGGCTGCAGTACACCCCAATGACCTCCATCCCCCTCCACGCCAGCATCTCCCCCCAGCGCATCGGCGCGATGGTCCTGCGCTACTGGTACCTGCTGATGTCGTCCTGGCCGCGGCTGCTCGAATTGCTGTACTGGCCGGCGCTGCAGGTCATCACATGGGGCTTCATCCAGTATTACGTCGCCGAGAATTCCAATTTCTTCGCGCGCGCCGGCGGCACGCTGATCGGCGCCGTCATCCTCTGGGACATCCTGTTCCGCGGCCAACTCGGTTTCTCCATCTCGTTCCTGGAGGAGATGTGGGCGCGCAACCTCGGCAACCTCATGATGAGCCCGTTGCGGCCCATCGAGTTTCTGCTGTCGCTGACCATCATGAGCCTGATCCGGCTCGCGATCGGCATCGTCCCGATGACGCTGCTGGCGCTGGTGATGTTTCACTTCAACATCTACGGCCTCGGCCTGCCGCTGATCGCGTTCTTCTGCAATCTGATCTTCACCAGCTGGTCGGTCGGCGTCTTCGTATCGGGTCTCGTCTTGCGCAACGGCCTCGGCGCCGAGAGCATCGTCTGGACCTTGATGTTCGCGATCATGCCGCTCGCCTGCATCTACTATCCCGTCAGCGTGTTGCCGGTCTGGCTGCAATACGTCGCCTGGGCTTTGCCGCCGACCTACGTGTTCGAGGGCATGCGTGCGCTGCTGATCGACGGCTCCTTCCGGATCGATCTGATGTTGCAGGCGTTAGCCATCAACGTCGTGCTTCTCGCTGCATCTTTTTGGGCATTCCTTGCCCTTTTGCGCAGCGCCAAGCGGCACGGCTCGCTGCTCTCGGGCGGCGAATAAGCTCACTTTCTCGTGGATTCAGGCTGGTTTAACCGTCCCCGCTACGTAGATGTACGGAAGCATGCATTGACGCAATATTACGCATTCGGCAGTATGCTGCGATGCGAAGAGGAATATGACGATGCCAATTGGTGAGTTCGGCGGCGTACCGCTGCAGGCGAACGAAGGCAGTCCGGTCCTGACCACGCCGATGTACTGGATGTACGAGATGGGCCAGGCCTCTCTCAATCCGGCGCGTGCGATCACCGACGCGACCAAGCTGCTGTTTCAGAATCCCCTCAATCCCTGGGCCCGCACCGAGGTCGGCAAGTCCGTCGCCGCGGCCTGCGAATTGTTCGAGCGCACCACGCGCCGCTACGGCAAGCCGGAGTGGGGCCTCAACGACACCGAGGTCAACGGCATCCGCGTCCCCGTCGAGGTCCGCTCGGTCTGGGAAAAGCCGTTCTGCAAGCTGCTCTACTTCGATCGCAAGTTCACCCGTCCGCTGCGCAGCCCGCAGCCACGCGTGCTGATCGTCGCGCCGATGTCCGGCCACTATGCGACGCTGCTGCGTGGCACGGTCGAGGCATTCCTGCCGGCGCATGAGGTCTACATCACCGACTGGGCCGATGCCCGCATGGTGCCGCTCAGCGAGGGCCGTTTCGATCTCGACGACTACATCGACTACGTCATCGAGATGCTGCATGTCCTCGGCGGCAACACTCATGTGCTGGCGGTGTGCCAGCCTTCGGTGCCCGTCGTCGCCGCCGTCTCGATCATGGAGGCGCGCCGCGATCCGTTCGTACCGACCTCGATGACCCTGATGGGCGGCCCGATCGACACGCGCCGCAATCCGACCGCCGTGAACCAGCTCGCTCAGGAGCGCGGCATCGACTGGTTCCGCAACACCGTCATCACCAAGGTGCCGTTCCCGCATCCGGGCATGATGCGCGACGTCTATCCGGGCTTCCTGCAGCTGAACGGGTTCATCAGCATGAACCTCGACCGCCATATGGATGCCCACAAGCGCCTGTTCGCCAACCTCGTGAAGGGCGACGGCGACCTCGTCGACAAGCATCGCGACTTCTATGACGAATATCTCGCGGTCATGGACCTTTCGGCCGAGTATTATCTGCAGACGGTCGATACCGTGTTCGTGAAGCACTCGTTGCCGAAGGGCGAGATGACCCATCGTGGAACCCGCGTCGATCCGTCCAAGGTCACGCGCGTGGCATTGATGACGGTCGAAGGCGAGAACGACGATATCTCGGGTCTCGGTCAGACCGAGGCGACGCACGGATTGTGCAGCGCGATTCCCGATCATCGTCGTGTTCATTACGTCCAGAAGGGCGTCGGACATTACGGCGTGTTCAACGGATCGCGATTCAAGTCGGAGATCGTGCCGCGGATTCATGACTTCATGATCTCCGCAGCGAATCCGAACGCGACACAGGCGCTCGCGGCGGAATAGTGCTCCTCGTGGTGGGGCGCGCGGAACGCGCCGGACGATGCTTCGCATCGCCGGGCGAACCATGAAGGCCCGGATCTCGCTTGCGGCCGAATAGCTGCGTTTTTCGGCTTTCCCGCCGAAAATTCGGGCGCGCCTGGAGGCTCCGGAAGGGCCTGGTTGCTCCCAGATTCGAGGTATTTAGGTAGCGCTCTAGGAGTGAGTCACACCTCACCCCTTGGGGGTGCTGCATGCGTTCAGCGGGGGCGAAAAAAGCCGGTTCCAACCCCAGTCTGTAGGGTCTCCCGGACGCCAGACCCCTGTATATTGGGCAAATGATTTGTTTTTGCGCCGAGCGCTTTCCCTGGCGGCGGTTATGGCAGAATCCGGGCGAACTCCTGCTCCCCGGACTGACAGACATGGCCACACGCGCACTCCTCTATCGGCGGCCCCACGAACCCAAGACCCTTTTGATCGCCCATGGGTCCCAATTCTTCGCGATTCGGCTGCGCCGGCACCGCCGCGCACGCCGTTACACGCTCAGAATTCATCCGAGTGATCGCGAAGCGATCCTCACCATCCCGCCGAAGGGCACGCTCGCTGAAGCCAAGGACTTCGCGTCGCGTCACGGTGCGTGGATCGCGGCGCGCCTCGGCCGTTTGCCGAAGGCGGCCCCGTTCCAGCCTGGCACAGTGATACCGCTTCGCGGCAATCCGCATCGCATCGTTCATCGCGCCGGTCAGCGCGGCACGGTGTGGACCGAGACGCGCGACAGCGGCGAGAAGATTCTCTGCGTCGCCGGCGGCCTCGAGCATGTCGATCGCCGCGTCAGCGACTTCCTCAAGCGCGAGGCGCGCAAGGATCTGCAGCGCTCCGCGGAGACCCACGCCGCCGAGCTCGGCGTCAAGGTGAAGCGCCTCTCGATCCGCGATCAGTCCAGCCGCTGGGGCTCCTGCACCTCGGCCGGCTCGCTGTCATTCTCCTGGCGCCTGATCCTCGCCCCGCCCTTCGTGCTCGACTATCTCGCCGCGCACGAGGTCGCCCATCTCGTCGAGATGAACCACTCGGCCAGGTTCTGGCGCGTCTGCGGCAAGATCTGCCCCTCGATGGAGCGCGCCAAGAAGTGGCTCGATACGTACGGCAACGATCTGCACCGGTACGGGATCGAGGAGTAGGGCGGTTCGGCGCTGTCTTCACCACGACGGGCGATGACAGCGTGGATGGGCGCTCAACCGCCTCCACTCGCAATGACGGAGACGGAAGCGCCGCCAGCGCACTTCGCTCAATTCTCGCCACATTTCGCGACGCTTGCGCCGCATGCGAAAATTTCCCCGCCACCTCAAGCCCTTCGCACGATCCACCGCGCATCACGCGCGCGGTCATCGTCTACTGTGCATGGGGTTGTTTTCGTAGTTTTGTTTTGAGGCCCTCTCGGCCTCAATCCGCAGCTAACGATTTCCGCCGAACAGCCGGTCCATCAACCAGCCATCAAGTCCTGCAGCCGCTTCCGGCCGCGCATTGACATTGGTGCGCGTCGGCGGCGGTGGAGCGCGATAGCCGCTATTGCTGACCGGCACAGGCGGTGGTCCAGGCGGATATCCGGGCGCCGCTGCCTGTGTCGGCGGCGACACCTGCGAGGCCGCCTGCGCGAGGTTCGACAGGCCCCAGCCGCCCGGCGAACTCGGCAACGCCGCCACCGGCACGCCCTCGTGCGCCGTCTTCATGAAGCGCGACCACACTTCGACCGGCAGTCCGCCGCCGGTCGCCTTCTTGGTCGGCGAGTTGTCGTCATTGCCGAGCCAGACGCCGGTGACCAGGTTGGCGGTGTAGCCGATGAACCAGGCGTCGCGATAATCCTGGCTGGTGCCGGTCTTGCCGGCGGCCGGCCAGCCGGGAATCTCCGCCTTCTTGGCGGTGCCCGAGATCAGCGTCTCCCGCATCATCGCGTTCATCATGCCGACATAGCGGGGCTCGATGATCTGGTTACGTTCTTCCGGCTGGCGCATGTAGAGCAGCTTGCCGCTCAGCGTCCTGATCCGGGTCACGACATGCGGCGCCACCGAGAGGCCGCCATTGGCGAAGGGCGCATAGGCGCCGACCATCTCGACCACGGAGACTTCCGAAGTGCCGAGCGCGATCGAGGCGTTCGGTTCGAGCTTCGAGGAGATGCCGAGCCGGTGCGCGGTGCGCACCACGTTCTTCGGCCCGACCTCGAGGCCGAGGCGGATCGCGACCGTGTTGAGCGACATCGCCAGCGCCTGCGTCAGCGTCACCGCGCCGAAATATTCATGGGTGTAGTTCTCGGGCTTCCAGCCCTTGACCTCGATCGGCGCGTCCTGGCGCATCGTATCGGGCGTCAGGCCCTGTTCGAGCGCGGTCAGGTACACGAACGGCTTGAACGAGGAGCCCGGTTGGCGCTTGGCCGTGACCGCGCGGTTGTACTGGCTCTCGGAATAGTTCCGGCCGCCGACCATGGCGCGCACCGCGCCGTCGGGCGTCATCGCCACCAGCGCGCCCTGGCTGACATTGAACTTCACGCTCTTGGCCGCGAGCTCGTCGATGATCGCGGCTTCCGCCACGCTCTGCAGCTTCGGATCGATCGTGGTCTCGACCTTGATGCTCTCGTCGATCTGGCCGACCAGGTCGTCCAGGACTTCGCCGATCCAGTCGGCGACGTAATTGACGGTGCCGGCACCGACCGGCTTCACATTGTAGGAGGGATGGCCGATCGAGGCTTGGGCCTGCGCGTCGGTGATGAACTTCGCATCCGCCATCGCCGCGAGCACGACTTGCGCGCGCGCCTCGGCGCCTTCGGGGTTGCGGTTCGGCGCGAGGCGCGAGGGCGATTTGACGAGACCGGCCAGCATCGCGGCTTCCGCGATGGTGACGTTCTTGGCTGACTTGCCGAAATATTTCTGCGCAGCCGCTTCGACGCCATAGGCGCCGGAGCCGAAATAGACGCGGTTGAGATAGAGCTCCAGGATCTCGTCCTTGGAGTGCTTGCGCTCCAGCCAGATCGCCAGCTCCGCTTCCTGCAGCTTGCGCTGCATGGTGCGCTCCTGGGTCAGGAACAGGTTTTTCGCGAGCTGCTGCGTCAAGGTCGAGCCACCCTGCGACACGCCGCGATGGAGCACGTTGGTGACGAGGGCGCGCAGGATGCCGACGGGGTCGATGCCGAAATGCGAATAGAAGCGGCGGTCCTCGATGGCGATGAACGCCTTCGGCAGATAGGGCGGCAGGTCCTTCAGCGCGATGTTCGCGCCGGCCATCTCGCCGCGCTGCGCCAGCATGCTGCCGTCGATGCCGACGATCTGGATCGTCGGCGGGCGCTTGGGAATCTCCAGCGACTGGATCGGCGGCAGATGTGCGCCGATATAGATGATGAGGCCGATCCCGGCGATCACGCCCCACAAGCTCAGCACCGCGCCCCAATAGACCAGGCGGCCAAGGCCGAACCCTCCGCCCGACTTCGCGCGCCGCTTGGCACCGCTGCGGCCGGCCGCTGGCTTGCGCTCACGCGGCGGCGGTTCGTCGTCGGGCTCTTCGGCCTTGCGCCTGGGCGATGATTTCGCGGATTTCCTGGGCTTGTCCTCGGCCGCATTGGGGATGCGGTCCGCCGGCGTCAGGCGCAGATCGGCGAGCGCAGCAGGCAAGCCGAACAACGGCTCCTTCCGCCCAGCCTTTTTCTTTCCCAACCCCATACGCGATACGCCCGGTCAGCCCGCCCCGCCGCACGCTAGCGGTCGCTGTTTAAGGCCCGGTTACCCCGGCGTTAACGCGCGATTAGGAGATGCGGCATTCGCCTGCCGCAGTTCCGCTTGCCGAGCGCCGGAGCTAGGATCGCCCGCATAAAACCAGAGGGAACACCACGCATGGGCCACATCGATCCGACCAAGGAAATTTTCGCGCAGTTCCGGGACAATGACCGTCCGGGCCCGATCCACATGCTCAACCTCGTGCGCCTGCGCAAGGAGGCTGCCTATCCGGACGGTCGCAAGGCCAGCGGCGCGGAAGCCTATGCCGCCTATGGCCGCGACAGCGGCCCGGTGTTCGAGCGTCTCGGCGGCCGCATCGTCTGGCAGGGCCGGTTCGAGCTGATGCTGATCGGCCCGCAAGACGAGCGTTGGGACCATTGCTTCATCGCGGAATATCCGAGCGTCGCAGCCTTCGTCGAGATGATCCGAGACCCCGTCTATCGTGAAGCCGTGAAGCACCGGCAGGCGGCAGTGGAGGATTCACGATTGATCCGTCATGCCGTGCTGCAGGTCGGCAAGAATTTCGGGGAGATACCTTCCTAGTACGTAGGGTGGGTTAGCTCGCGGTCGCGCGAAGCGCGATCGCGGGCGTAACCCACCTCTCTGGTCAGCGCTGTGGCAGAAGCGGTGGGTTACGCCTACGGCTAACCCACCCTACGATATCGGCGCTAACCCGCCGGACCCGTGTCCTCCAGGATCGGGCCGAACAGCTCCCAGCGCTCGCCGTTGAACTTCATCATCTGAAGTTGCTTGTTGACGCGGTAGTCGGTCGGCGAAGTGTTGGCCTTGATGCCGGGCAGCGCGGTGTCGCTGGTGACGTCTTTCAGCGAGGCCGCCTGCTTCATCACGTTTTCGCGCGTCAGGTCGTCGCCGCACTGCTTCAGCACATGCGCCAGCAGCTGCGCCGTGCTGTAGCCGTAGGTGTTGAAGTTCGAATCCTTGTCGCCATCGGGATAGTACTTCGCCATGAAGTCGAAATACTTCTTCAGGCCCGGATCGTCCTTCCAGGTCGGATCGAGCGGCTCCTTGCCGTAATTGACGCTGATCAGGCCCTTGGCCGCATCGAGGCCGGCCGGCTTCAGCACCGCGCCGACCGAGGTGGCGTTGATGTCGACGATCTGCACCGGATGCCAGCCCATCTCGGCGATCTTCTTGATCGCCTGTGCGGCCTGCTTCGGCGTCGTCGCGCTGAAGAACAGGTCGGCGCCGGCGTCCTTGATCTTGAGGATCTGCGAATCGACGGTGGGATCGGAGACTTCGTAGGACGCTTCGGTGACGATCATCTTGGCGGCCTTGTCACCGAGCCCGGCCTTGATGCCGTTGAGATAGTCCTTGCCGAGGTCGTCGTTCTGATAGAGCACGCCGATCTTGGCGTTCGGATGCTCCTTCAGGATGTACTGGCCGTAGATGCGGCCTTCGACGAAGTAGTTCGGGTTGTAGCCCATCGTCCACGGAAAGTTCTTGGGGTCCGTGAACCTGGAAGCACCAGTCGCCGCGAACAGCTGCGGCACCTTCTTGGCGTTGAGATATTTCTGCACGGCCGCGTTCACGGGCGTGCCGATGATCTGGAAGGTCAGCAGCACCTCGTCGCTCTCGACCAGCTTGCGGATCTGCTCCACGGCCTTCGGCGGCGAATAGGCGTCGTCATACTGGATCAGGTTGATCTTGCGGCCGTTGATGCCGCCCTGGTCGTTGATCATCTTGAAATAGGCGGCCTGGGTCTTGCCGATCGACGAATAGGCCGACGCCGGTCCCGAAAACGGCATGGTCTGGCCGACCTTGATCTCGGTGTCGCTGGCGCCTGGATCGTATTTTTTCTGGGCATTGGCCGCGGTGACCGACAGCGCGAAGGTCAGCGCCGTCGCTGCGGCCACATGCAGTATTCCGTTCCTCATTCGCAATTTCCTCAATGTGTTATTCGCAGATGATCTCCCGGCCGCAGGGCGCGTCCGGTGCCATCGCTGAGGGCGAGTGTGGCGGAACCATTATTGCAACGCAAGGTGGGGAGGCGCTGGCCGTTCGTAGGGTGGGTTAGCCGAAGGCGTAACCCACCACTGTGTTTCACCGCGAATGCGGAAGAGGTGGGTTACGCCCTGCAACTGCGCTTTGCGCAGTCGCAAGGCTAACCCACCCTACAAACCAGCGAGGAAGCTTTAACCCGACGGGCCGGTGTCCTCGATGATCGGTCCAAACAGCTCCCAGCGTTCGCCGTTGAACTTCATCATCTGCATCTGCTTGTTGACGCGGAAATCGTCCGGACCCGTGTTGATCTTGATGCCCGGCAGCGCGAGGCTCGGCACGAAGTTCTTCACGTTGGCGGCCTGCTTCATCAGGTTCTCGCGCGTCAGGTCGTCGCCGCATTGACGCAGGATGTGCGTCATCAGCTCAGCCACCGAATAGCCGTAGGTGTTGATGGTGTTGAGCTTGTCGCCTTCGGGGAAATACTTGTCCATGAAGGCGAGATAGGCCTTGAGGCCGGGATCGTCCTTCCACTGGGGATCGCCGGGGTCCTTGCCGTAATTGGTCGAGATGATGTCCTTGGAGATGTCGAGGCCGGCCGGCTTCAGCGTCGCCGACACCGGGCTCGCGTTGATGTCGAGGATGTGCACCGGCTTCCAGCCGAGGTCGGCGAGCTTCTTGATCGCCTGCGCCGCGAATTTCGGCGTCGAGGCATCGAACAGCAGATCGATGCCCATCGACTTCAGTTTCACGATCTGTGAGTCGACGGTGGGGTCGGTGACTTCGTAGGGCACTTCGCCGACGATCATGCTGGCCTTGTCGCCGAGGCCGCTCTTGAGGCCCGCCATGTAGTCGCGGCCCATGTCGTCATTCTGGTAGAGAATGCCGATCTTGGCGTTGGGATGGTTGGCCAGGATGTACTTCGCGTAGATGCGGGCCTCCGACTGGTAGTTCGGGTTATAGGCCATCGTCCACGGATAGTTTTGCGGATCGGTGAAACGCGAGGCACCGGTCGAGGCGAGGAGCTGTGGCACCTTCTTGCTGTTGAGATATTTTTGCACGGCCGCGTTGGCGGCGGTCCCGATCACCTGGAAGGTGAACAGCACTTCATCGCCTTCGACGAGCTTGCGCACCTGCTCGACCGTCTTGGGCGGCGAATAGGCGTCGTCGTACTGGATCAGGTTGAGTTTGCGGCCGTTGATGCCGCCCTGATCGTTGATCATCTTGAAATAGGCGAGCTCCGACTTGCCGATGTTGGCGTAGGCGGAGTAGGGACCCGAGAACGGCACCGTCTGACCGAACTTGATTTCGGTGTCGCTGGCGCCGGTGTCGTATTTCTTCTGTGCGAGGGATTGCGACGTCGAGAACGCGACAGCCAGCAGTGCTGTCGCGACCGTAAAGGCAATGCGATTGCTCATGTTGGGTTGTTCCTCCTGACGGAATTCTCTGGTCGACGGTCTTTTCCCGTTGATTGCACAACGGTCGCCATCGCTGCCGAAGATTGTGAAGGAACGTTCGGCGCGGCGCAAGGATCGCTGCGCTGCGCCGAAGCGTCTCAGGACAAGAGCATCAAGTCAGGAACAACACCGCCAGCGCGATCGCCGCCGGCAGCGCCTGCACGATCAGGATGCGCGTGCTGACGGTCGCCGCGCCATAGGCGCCGGCCACGATCACGCAGAGCAGGAAGAACACCTTGATCTGGAACGCGAAGGCCGGGTTGCCGTGGACCAGACCCCAGATCAGGCCGGCGGTGAGGAAGCCGTTATAGAGCCCCTGGTTGGCGGCCAGCACCTTGGTGATCTCTGCCTTTTCGGGCGTGTTGCGGAAGGTCTTCAGGCCGAGCGGCTTGTCCCAGAGAAACATCTCCAGGATCAGGAAATAGGCGTGCAGTGCGGCGACCAGCGTCACCAGGATATTGGCGATCAGATTCAAGTTGAGCTCCCCCAAAAGCGTCAGCTTTCGGGTGGACGTTAGCACGGCCGGCATGGCAAGTGCGATGCCGTGTTTGGATGCCATGGTGCCGTCATGCCCGCGCGATCAATCAAACCGTCTGTCAGCTTTGGTCTCGACCGCCTGACCACGCCGATCGGGACCGCGCTGCTCGTGACCGATGCCGACGGTGCGTTGCGCGCACTCGACTGGGACGATTACGAGCACCGCATGCGCGAGCTGTTGCGCCTGCATCACGGCGCGGTGGAGCTCAGCGATCGGCCGGCGCCGACGGACATGCGGACGGCGCTGTCACGCTATTTCGACGGCGATCTCGGCCAGCTCTCGACGATCGCCTGGCGAATCGCCGGTACACCGTTTCAGCAAAAGGTCTGGACCGCGCTCGCAAAGATCCCCGCCGGCACCACGATGAGCTACGGCGCGATGGCCGCGAAGATCGAGATGCCCAAGGCCATTCGTGCCGTCGGCCACGCCAACGGCTCCAACCCCATCAGCGTGGTGCTGCCGTGTCATCGCCTGATCGGTGCTGATGGTTCGCTGGTGAAGTATGGCGGCGGACTGGAGCGGAAGCGGTGGCTGCTCAGGCATGAGGGTGTGGAGGTCTGAGGCGTAGCGCGCCGACCTCTCCCTTCGTCATTCCGGGCTCGCCGCTCCGCGGCGCCCCGGAATGACGAGAAAAGCCTTACGCCGCCGGAGCGGCAACCGCCTTGTCGCCCGCCATCACATGCGTCAGCGCACTCTTGATCGCGGACTGGCGTGTCGGGGCGTTGATCTGTGCGCCGAGGAGATCGGTGACATAGAACACGTCGCGGGCGCGCTCGCCGAAGGTGGCGACATGGGCGGATGCGATGTTGAGGTTCAGCTTCGAGATCGCGGTGGTCAGCTCGTAGAGCAGGCCGGGGCGATCGAGGCCGGAGACCTCGATCACGGTGTAGCGGTCGGACCATTGGTTGTTGATAGTCACCTCGGGCTCGACCACGAAGGGCCGCGCCTTGCTGCGCACGGTGCGCCGCGCCACCACTTCCGGCAGCCGCAGCTTGCCTTCCAGCACGTCCTCGATCATCTCGCCGATGCGCGTGGCGCGCCGGCCTTCGTCCTCGTCGCGATCGTATTCGCGCGAGATGGAAATGGTGTCGAGCGCGCGGCCGTCGGTCGTGGTGTAGATCTGGGCGTCGACGATGTTGGCGCCGGCCGAGGCGCAGGCACCCGCGATGATCGACAGCAGCCAGGGATGGTCGGCGGCGAAGATCGTCAGCTCGGTGACGCCGCGCACCTCGTCGAAACCGACATTGATCGCGAGCTTGTGGCCGGCCTGTTCGCTTGAGCGGACGAAGCGGGC